>Ga0307511_10000071_pt1 | contig 83913 bp, 81 predicted proteins | sample 13_EM_MG_FD_200266 | JGI IMG/M metagenome (GOLD analysis project Ga0307511, IMG submission 200266) | Populus trichocarpa ectomycorrhiza microbial communities from riparian zone in the Pacific Northwest, United States - 13_EM | ecosystem: Host-associated > Plants > Roots > Unclassified | place...
AGCGCATAGTTGGCCACGCCGGTGTACACCGCGCGGTTTTGGTCGCATCGCGGATCCACGCCCGGGGTACGGCTGGCGATGCCGATGAGGTTGTCGTGAACGTTGAAAGCTGCGGAGCCGGAGTCGCCGGGGCAGATGCCGGTGCCGGAGGCGCTGCCCATGCAGAGGTCGCCCGGCGTAATGCCTGGAACACCGTCGTTGCTGTTCCAGGCGCACTCTGAGCTCGGCAGCACCGTGGCGTCCAACTGCTCCAGAACCTGCGATTGCGGGCCGGTGCCCGTGCGCGTAGTGCGGCCCCAGCCGACCAGCACGAGGTGTTCGCCGACGTGGGCCGGCGCGATCCGCGCCGTCGGGACCGGCACGATGCGGTCAGTGATCATCTCCGCGAAGTCGCGCTGCGGAATGCCGCGTGGCTGCGACCAGCTCCAACCCGGGGCGACGCCGACGGCCGACACCGCGTGGCTGGTTTGCTCGCGGCGGTCGTTGCTGCCCGTGCCCAGCGAGAACTGCGCGGCCGGGCTCGGCGTCGACGAGCCCTCCGGAGTCACGCAGTGAGCGGCCAGCGCGAAGATCGAATGGCCCCACAGGTCACCGATGTGCGTTGCTCCACACCCCGCGTGCGGGCCGGTGCCGTCGCCGAAGTCCTTGTAGACCGACGCCTCGGCCGGATATGGCTTGGTCGCGATGGTGCCGCCGTAGATGTACGGAGACGCCACGGAATCGGCCTGTGCGGCCGCCGGCGTCAGCATCGTTGCCACCGCGACGAGCACCGCGCCGATCGCGGGGATCACTCTGAATTTCACACGTTTCCTTGTCGTTGTAGGGAATTCGGTCGCCTGGCGGCGGCCAGTGAACGGGGGCGGACGCACGCCAGTGCCACACTGTGGCCGCGCACAGGGACGCGGCGGTCCTTGGACTGCGGGGGCGGCTGTGCGCTCAGCTGGCGGGGGCATCGACCTGAGTGAGCCACCAGGCCAGGCGCTCCCGAGTCATGCCCAGGTCCAGGGCCGCGGCGCTGACCCGCACCCACTGTTGGTAAGCGAGATCCAGCCCGTACGTAGAGTTTTCGCGTGTGCAGCCCGTGACCGACTCGTTGGCGACGTAGAGGCGGCCGTCAGCGCACTTGATGATGCCGAAGTCCGCCGGCATGTCTCTCAAGCCGCTGCGGCGCAGTGGGAGCAGGCGCAGTGTGGTTCGCTCGTCGCAGACGCCGGGCTGCTGATCGGCAAGGCCCATCAGACGGGAGATCTGGGCCCGAGCGGCGACCGGGGAGTACTCGTCGATCAGGTTCTGGATCGCGTGCTCGCCGATCACGTGCTCCAGCGTGACCATGTCGGGCAGCAGCAGCGTCCGGCGCAGTCGCAGCCGGATCTCGACCAGCAGCTCAGGGGTCAGCCCGCTGGCCCCGGCCTGTTCGGACGTGATCGAATCGGACTCGTATCGGACACGCTGCTCTGTGGTGAACTCCTCAGCCTGCGTCCAGCCCGGGAACCCCATCAAGTGAAAGTGCTGCGACGCCAACACGTTGCGGAGCTGGTCGAGCAGGTAGAGGCGGGAGCCTTCCGGCACGAGGGAGAACAGTTCGTCGTCGCTGGACGCGGTCGTGATCATGGCGGTCATGTCGATACCTGGGTTTCTTGTACCAGCAGTGGTGATGGTTCCGATGCGGCTGATCAGTCGAGTTGAGCGCGGAGGCTTGTGAGCAAGCCTCGGGTGTCCAGGCGGTTGAGGGCGGCGGTCGGGGCTTGGATGCTGGTGATTCACCGCAGCACTTCGATCTCGGCCAGAACCAGGTCCGCTCGGTTCACCTCGCGCTGGTCCCCGCCCTCCACATAAACCGTCCGTGCCCGCCTGACCAGATCGACGCCGGCGTCTGGGTCGCCGATGTGCGCGGCCAGCAACCCGCGCACGAGCTGGACGTCCGCCACGTACCGGTCGGTGCCGCTGGCCAGCGCGACTTCCAGCGCCTGCGCCAGCATCGACTCGGCGCGGCCGAAGTCCTCGACACGGATCAGCGCCTCGCCGAAGAACGTTCGGACCCGAGCGACATCGACCCGGCCGCCGTGCGCCATCATCCGCCCCTCGGCATCGTCGAAGATCGTCAACGCCTCGGCGTAGCGGCCCATGCGGACGAGGAGCTGGGCGCGACGGCGAAGGTGCAGCGCGGCGCCGCGGGGGTTGTTGGCTCGCTCATCGGCCTCGGCAGCCCGTGCGTAGCAGATTTCCGCCCCGGCCAGGTCACCTTGGGTCTCCGCGACCTTGCCGCGTGCCGACAATGCGGAGGCCAGCAGGGCCTGGTCACCAGACCGCTGCGCCACCTCCACGGCGGCGTCGGCGCACCGGGCGGCTTCCTCAGTTCGGCCTGCCACCAGCAGGGCTTGGGTGAGTTGGCACAGCTCCCGGCCCTCGGCCTGAAGGTGCCTGGCGGCCTTCGCGGCGGCCACGCCGAGTTCGAGGATCTCGATCACGGCAGTGACCTTGCGCTGCCGGTGGATGTAGGTCCACAGCGCCTCGACGAGCATCCACAGCGCGGAATCCAGACCGAACGCCGCGACCGCGAGCAGTGCGGCGACCAGGTTCGGCCACTCCGTGTCGAAGTACGCGAATGCCTCCGCCGGCGAGCAGGTCGGCAGGGAGCGCGGGGTAGGGGCGGCATAGCCGTACCGGGGGCGCCTCGGGTTGAGCGCGAAGTCGTAGGGCGCCGTCTGCTCATAGAGGGCGACCACGATGCGGCGGAGGACGGCGGCCCGGTCGGCGGGCGTGTCCAGGGTGTCGCTGAGCCTGCGGTAGTAGTCGCGGACCGAGGTGTCGAACAGGAACCGCACGCCGTCACGGGCGAGGTGTCCTGCGTCCTCCAACTTGGCCAGGTGCGCGAGGGCCTCCGCCGGCTCGATGCCGGCGGCTGCGGCGGCGATTTGCACGGTGATATGCGGTCCGCCGTGGAGAGCGGTCAAGCGTGCCGTGCGGGCCACACGCGGCGGCAGGTCCTTCTCGAACACGGACATCACGCGCTCCCATGCGTTGTCAGCGGTCGGGTCGGTGGCCTCGCGGTCGGAGCCGCAGGCGGTCGGGGCAAGACGGTCGGCAAGGTCGGACAGCCGGGTGGCGGGATGGATAGCCAGGTGGGCTTTCAGCAGCGCCAAGGTCAGCGGCCGGCCACCGCCGTGGGCGACGAGCCGGGTCAGCCCGTCCGGATCGTCGTGCGCGCGGGCGTCGGACACGGCCAGCACCGCCACCGAGTCCTGGTAGGACAGCGGCGGCAGCGGAAGCACTGTCGCGTTCGCCGCGACCACCACGTCCGGCAGCGGCTGGCGGCAGGTCACCAGCACCAAGCAGGTCCGCGAGTTCGGGATCAGCCGCAGGACGGCGTCGGCGTCCTGGGCGGAGTCGATAACGACCAGCAGCCGCTTGTCGGCGGTGCGGCTGCGCAGCAGCGCCTCTTGCTCGGCCAGCCGGACCGGCACCCGCTCGGAGGGCACGCCCACCGCGCGTAGCCACATCCCCGGTACCGCCCAGGCCGGGATGTCGCCGCGTAGGCACACGTACAACTGCCCGTCGGGAAACCGGTCGCGCACCGTGTTAGCGAAGGCGACGGCCAGCGCGGTCTTCCCGATCCCGGCCGGGCCGGTGATCATCGCGACTCGCGTTGTCGTGGTCGTATGGGACGGCAGCAGCCTGGTCAGAGCGGCCTGCTGCGGGTGGCGGTCCGCGAGGAGCACGCCTGCCGGGAGCTGCGCCGGCACTGGGAGGGCCGGGTCGGGCGATGCGGCCATGTGCAGGTGCAGGTCTCCGCCGATGTCGCGGGCCTGTACGACGTTGCCGACCATGCCGCCGTCCAGCTGGTTGCGGATGTTCTCCTGGGTCACGACGTGATCTCGGCGCGCAGCGCCGTTAGCTCCGCCCGCACGGCCGGGGCCGCCGGGCTGCCGATCGCCTCGAACTGCCGAATGGCCTCTTCCAACAGGCCCTGAGCGCGTGCGTGATCGCCGCGACGGCGCGCCACGTTCGCCTGGACCCGCTGCGCTGCGGCCGTCTCGCTCGGCGCCCGCAAGGTCAGCGCCAGGTCGGCGGCGTCGGCCGCGTACGCCGCGGCGTGCCGCAGGTTCCCGCGTCCCTGGTCGTCCAGGGCCAGCTGAACCCGGGCGCAGGTGGTCAGGGCACGCGCGATGTTGAAGGTGTCAGGGATCGCGTTCAGCATCTGCAGCGCCTGGTCGGCAAACCCGGCGGCCTGATCGATCTCCGCGACCTGGCCGGTGACCAACATCGCGGTGACCAGGTTGTTGAGCACCAGGGCGATGGTGCGGGCCGATGCGCCGCTGTCGAGATGGCTTTGCCAGCACCCGCGCAGCATCGCCACCGCGTCGGCGGCCGCGCCGGGTCCGCCGCCCTCGGCCAGGCGAAGCAGCGCGAGTTGCTCGGTGATCAGCGCTTGCTGTTCGGTGGCCAGGGCGCGCTGCTGGATCGTCCGCTCCGCGCTGACCCGCCGGCGCACCTCGACGCTGCCGACATCGCCCCACAGCTTCAACGCCATCCCGAGTTGCTGCCGCGCCCCGTCGAAGTCGCCGGCCGAGCGCAGGTGCATACCTTTGCGCTTCATAGCCTCGGCGAGCAGGACCTCGTCGCCTGCCAACCCGGCGGTGACCATGAACAGCTCGTCGATCGCGGGTCGTTGCGGATACAGCTTGCGTTCCACCAGGACTGGCCAGAGCCGTTCGAGCACGGCGAAGCACAACGGCGGCAGCAAGTGGTGCACGGCGTGGGCCGCGAGCAGGATGTTGTCCAGCTGCTGCTCCGCCCAGTCCAGCGCGGTGGCCCGGTCCTGCACCAGCGTCAGGTCGGTCGGCCGGTAGTCGGCGACGTAGTTGTCCAGGCGCAGCCGGCCCGGGGTGACCAGTTCGTCCACCGCGCTGAGCCGGGCCAGGAAGTACTCAGCGATCCGCCGCGTCGCCAGCGCGTGCTGGGTCTCCAGCTCGGGTAGATCTTCGTTGGCGGTCTCGCCGGCGCGGCGGCGCTGGTCGTCGAACACTTCGTGCGGCCGGTACCAGTCGTTGGGGGTCGCATCGACGAGCAGTTGCGCGGCGGCCAGGATCCCGAGCTGCGTCTCGGCCTGCTCCAGCGGGCAGTTCAAGATCGCCGCGGCGATGCCACCGTCCAGCACGTCGCCGGCCCAGCACACCAGCAGCAGGTAGACCTGGAGGGTGTCCTCCGGCAGTTCGGCGACGGCCGTCTCCACGGTGTCGAGCATTCGGTTCCCCAGATGTTCAAGTCGGACGGCGGTTCAGGCGGGCGACCGCGCGATTGTCGGACGGACTGGTCCCGGCCCGCTTTGCCCCTGCGGGAGCCGGGACCAGCCGTGTCCGCCGGTAGGAGAGACCATGCCCACCAGGTGACCGGAGGGGCGCTCCGGCTGCCGCGCGGCTCCTGGTGGTCCCGGCGGAGTACTCAGGCGGCCGGCGTCCGCGCTACGCGATTCGCCGGTGCTGGAGTTGTTGCCGCATCAGCGGAGCTGCGCATCGACGTCGTCCAGCACGCGTGCGGTGTCGTCGTCGGAGGGGACAGCGTTGTTGAGCAGACGCAGCCAAGTCGCGTTGGCATTGGCCACTGAGGATGTGTCGGACTCGAACTGAGGATTTCCCGCGCCGTGCCGGCGGTAGTCGGCCTCCCGGTAGACGAAGTCACCAGGCTCAGCGCCAGGGAGGAATCGGACGATCGTGAAGTCGGCCGGCACGATGACTCGGCAGGAATCGGGCAGGATCCGCACGACGGTCCGGTCATCGCACCAATCGGCGGTGCCCTTGACGGCGGCGCGCAGGAACGCCAACTGCGCACGGGCGACCGCTGTGCCATGAACCGCGGAGATCCTGCGACGCAGGAGATGCTCGCTTAGAAGGATCGTGGTGCTGCGCAGGTTGTCCGACAGCAGCGCCTGCCGGCGCCGGCTCTGCCGGGCGACCGCTTCCATGGCGGTCCACGGCAATTCGGCGCGATCATCGGCCTCTGCCTGTTCCTGCTGGTCGTACTCATACAGGGCAATCGTCAGTTCCTCGCACTGCGCAGGGCCGGGCACGTGCAGGTCGTGGGATCGGCGAATCTGGGTGGCGCTGTGCTCGGCCTCGTACAACGGGACGAACGGGGCATCGATTGTGGCGTAAGGCATCGAGGTGTCTTTTCTGGTCGGGGTTTCACGGAGTTGCAAGGGGGACGTGGTGGCGGCGGTCTCGGCCGTGTTGTTGCGTTGCACCAGCTACTCGACGCGCCGTGTCGAGGGGCGCTCATAGACCGGTTCCTAGACCGGACAAGGCCGAACGCTGCGTGAATGCCTCGGCGGCCAGCGGACTACCCAGTCCGCGCAGCATCTCCCCAGCTTCGGTCAACAGAGCCTTCGCTAGCAGTGGGCCGAGCCTGGCCTCCACTGGCGCCAGCGCCATCTTCGCCAGGGCGACCTCGAAGCTGGAGCCGAACTCACCCAAGTCGGCCATCGCGTCGGTGAGCAGCGTTTTCGCCGTGGTGAGCTGATCCAGTACGGCGTCGCCCCAGGCACAGGCGGTGTAGGCGCGACCGAGAACGACCCGGGCGCGGGCCGCGTTGTATCGATCCTCGGCCGCCGCCAGCGCGTGCCAAGCATCTTCGGCAAGCTCACGGGACGCGATGGCATCCTGCCAGCGATTGGTCGCCAACAGCGCCCGCGCCAGATCGACCCGGAGCAGCGCCAGGGTGCGTGCCGCCGCGTCGAGGCTTTCCTGGGTGGCCAGGCAGTCGCGCAGTTGCGTGACGGCGAGTTCGGCTTGGCCTCCCTCCAGGTGCACCAGCGCGATCTGCTGCGCGGCTTGCGTGGCATCGCCGAGGTTGCCCAGCCCGGTCCAGATGTCGCGGGCTTGCGTGAGGGTGGTCAGCGCGTCGTCGTGCCGGCGGGCAGAGCGCAAGAACATGCCCAGCCGCTTGTTGGACTCCGCGACCGACTCGGGCTCGTCGAGCGCGACGGCGACCGTCAGGAACGCGGTGTCGATGGACTCGCGGAGCTCGTAACGTTTGACCACCACCAGCACCGGCCACAGCCGATCCAGGATCTCCCAGGCCAGGCGGTGCAGGCCGCGCTCGTGCACGGCGAGCGCGACCCACAAGATGGTCTCCAGCTCGGTGCCCATCCACTCCAGCGCCGCCGCCCGGTCGAACTCCGGCACAGTGTCGGGCCGGTAGCCCGGGACGTGATCGGCGCGGTGAGGACGGTGGGACGTCACCACGTTGTCTACGACGCCGCACCGGCTCCAGTAGAACTCGGCGGCTCGGCGCAACGCGTCGTTCACCTCGGTCGGTGCCAGCTCGGCGCCCAAAGCCTGTTGGTGCTCCTGCACCGCGACCGAGCGCGACCACCGCGCGGGCCCGGCATCCTCAAGCAGCCCGATGTTCTGCAACTCCCGCGCGAGGCGCTCGGCGTCGGAGTGCGCGCAGTCCATCAGTGCCGCGATGACGCCGCAGTCCACGGTCGGCGCCGACCAGCATCCCAGGAGCTGGTGCAACTGCGCTGCTTCGGCGGACAGACGGCGGTAGCTCACGTCCAAGGGGTCGGGCACGTCGGTTCCTCGCGAGCGGGTCAGGGCGGTCAGAGTGGCCACGTAGTCGCGCAGTGATCGGTCGTGGTCGGCACGAGCGGTGGTGGCGGCCCCGACCAGAGCTCCAGGGACGCCGCCGCAGATCGCGACCAGGCGGTTTGCCGGACCGGGTTCGTCGCCGGCGCGGCTGCCGAGGATGCGCGACACCAGTGCATGGCTGTCGTCCGGGGTGAGCCTCTCCAGCGGGTGGATATGGGCGCCGTCGAGGACCGCCGTCGGATCCGGCTGGGCGCGCGTGGTGACCAGCACCAGTGCGCGGTCGGAAGGCGGCAGCACCGCATGCACGAGCCCCCAGTCGGTCACGTCGTCGACCAGCAACGCCAAGGCGCGCCCGCTGGTCAACGTCCGGTAGCTGGCAGCGGCCTCCTCGACAGTGGCCGGCACGTCCTGAGCGGCCATCCCTAGCCCGCGCAGTAGATTGGCTAGGGCTTCATGGATGGGATTGCCGTAGACCCTGCGGGACATCGAACTATGGCGAAGGTCCAGCAGCAGTTGCCCGTCCGGAAACTGCTCGTGGTGGTCCTGGACCAGCACGGTGGCCAGCGCGGTCTTGCCGATCCCTGCCGGGCCTGTGAACACGACGACCCGGGGCAGGCGAGCGGTGGTGGGCCGCGCCAGCAGTGTCCGGAGCGCTGCCACGTCGTGTTCGCGGTTGACGAACGTTGCGGGGCGCACCGGCAGTTGCGCCGGGACGGGTCGGCCCTGCTGGTGCGCGAAGACGCCGCCGTAGACCGTGCCCACCTGCACTACCACCGCGCCAGTTGCGTCGGCGAGCACGGCGGTGTTTGTCGTGGTCATGCTCGCCCCCCGTCCTCGATGCCCTTCACGTTCCCGCTGATCGTTGGGTCGTTGGGCCCGTCGGCGGGCGCGTCCAGGACCGCACGGACCTTGGTGGTCACACCGCGCTGGGCGGCGACGGCGAGCATGGCGGCGACCAGCGCGTCCAGCTGGGACCCGATGACCGGCACCGGATTCTCGACCGGCACGGTCCAGCACCTCACGACATTCGCGACGCGTTCAAGTTCGTCGAACATCTGCAGCACGGCCGTGCGCAGGTCCTCCGCCGGCGCAGGCCGCGCGGGTGAGAGAGCGACGTCCAGAGTGTCGGCGAGTACAGCCGTGGCCCTCACGGCGACTGCCACTGCGGCTGCCAGCCGGGCCGCCGACACCTCCGTGCCCCGATGCGTCCAGGTCCGCGGCCATGTCCAGTAAGTAGCTTCGTCGATTGCCTGGGTCAGCGCCGTCAGCTCGTTGACGGCGTTGTTGGACACGCTCACAGCCGTGTGCATGGCGTCGTGCTCATTCATCGGCCGATGCCTTCCGGACGTAACCGGTCCGCGGCGTGACGCCGCCGAGCCCGACAGCGGACCTCCAGCGTCGTTGTTGGCCGGTGCTGTCATGCATGGCGTGGACGGTTACGCCGTCGACGGCGACGGTGAACAGCTCTCCGCGAACTCCGATTCCGTGACCGGGCGCCATCGGCAGGCCGCTCGTGTTCTGCCGGAACACCACACGCGTTGGATCCGCGAGAAGGTCCGTCCACTGCTTGTCGGACAGGCCGGCCGCGCGCAGCACGTTGGAGATCACAGTCCGCGCTGTGTTCTGGCTCTGCGCGCTGTGCACGACCTGGATCTGCAACCGCTGCCTGGAAAGCCCGCGGCCCCTCACATCGAGAGCGGGCAAATCCCACAGTCGGCGAACGAGCCGGATGTCTTCGGCCAGATGCTGCACATAGATCTGGGAGATGTGCCCGACCTCGACACGGATTGTGAGTTCCCTGATCAGCGCCGGCGTCTCGCGGAACGCGGTGAGCGCCGAGCGGGCCTGCGCGCGGTTGTATGTGCCGCTCGTGGTGATCGCCAGCCTCTGCCCGAGATGCGTAAGCCACAACCGCGCTACGTCCGCGCAGGTTGCGTTGCCGTCGGCGCACGTCGGCGAGACGTAGTCGAGCGGATCCTGCCCACTGAGCGCGCACTGGACAGCGCGCTCGGGCTTGACAGAGTCCGTCCGTCGGAGAGTCGCGCTGACCTCCCGCAAGCGCTGCTCAAGGTCGTCGAAGGAACACACGGATGGCCGAGTGGTCCGCGGCCGCAACGGCGGAGCGACCGCCAGGAGGTAAGTCAGGTCGCCTACCAGCCGGTCATCGGAGTGCGGTGTAAGGAACTCAGCCATGCGAAGGAACTCCTGCGAGCGCCGCGTCAGTTGACCGCGCCACCCCACTGTGAGATGCACGTGCACCGGCACGTGCAATTCCGGTGTGAATATTCAGCGGTGGGACGGTCACGCGATTCTCCGGTTCGCTACACGCGGTGAACGGGAGGGTCGGCCCTGGTCGGGGGTCCGGGCCGACCTTCCCGCGGTTGATCGCCATCACCATGGCCAACGCGGATGGGTGAAAACATCGACGAATCGATATCGAGGTCTCGATGGCTCGATACGGCGCACTCGGTTGGCCAGCCACCAGCCTGAATTCCATTCGGGTGAAATCCCGGGCCACCCGGACGTGTTAGTCCAGTACCTCGGGCATGCTTGCCCCGCCCCGTAGTCCATTCAGGAGCGTGACCAGCGACCATGTCCTCGGACGCCGCGAGCTGCCGCGGGTGCACCACGCTGCTGCGGCAGGACAACGACAGCGGCCTGTGCTCGATCTGCGCCGAGAGCGGGAAGCTGTTCGTTCCGGAGCACGTCTTCCACACCCCGGAGGTGCAGGTCGCGCTAGCCCAACACGATCTGGGACCGGCGCTCGCCGCTGGGCGCCGGGAACTCGGACTTCGCCAACGAGAACTCGGCGCGCGGCTCGGGCTCACCCAGAGTCAGGTCTCCGAGATCGAGCGGGGCATCCACCGACTCACGGACGCCGAAGCCATCGCCAATGCGTTGGTGGTGCTGGGAATTCCGCTAAAGTTGGTCGGCTTCCCGTCGTCCGCGCCCGGTAGCGTTGAGGGCGAGGACCGGGAGGCGATAGCGATGTGGCTGAGGCGACACAGGTCGACGACCGCCGACCACTCCACGCTGGCCGCAGGCCCCGTTGCGCCCCGCCGCACCGTCCTGCGGGGCGGGATCGCTGCAGTCGCCGTGGCCGCGACCGACTCGCTCCTCCCGATCACCGCGCCCGTTGCCCCCGCTCGGCCCATGCCGTCCTGGGCGGCGGCGATCGACGCCGCGGTCCGAGACCCTGGCGCGGCCATGCGGGCAGCCCTGTCCGCCCGGCCCGACGGGCCGCTGCCGGCCACCGCGCTGCGCCAGCGGGTTTCCGCCGCCACCGGGCAGTCCCTAGGCTCCGACTTCCACGCGCTGGCCAGCACCTTGCCGGACCTGCTCGGACACGTCGAGGCCGCCGCGGTCGAGGCTGCCCGCCACGGCGACCCGACATCAGCGCTGGTGGCGCTGTCGGACACGTATTCCGTGGGCAGTTGGACGCTGATTAAGGCCGGCCAGATCGAGTCCGCGCGGGAGGCCGCCGGACGCTCGCGGCGAGCAGCGGAAGAAGCTGGTGACCGTGTGCGGACGGCGGCGGCGGTGCGCTGCGAGGCCGAGGTTGCGATGTGCGAAGGCGACTGCGATCGTGCGGTGGAGACCGCGTTGAGGGCCACCGTGCACCTGCCCATTCGTCCCGACGAAAACACTGAGCTCGCCATGCACATCCGTGGCGCGGCGCTGCTCACCGCGGCAACGGCGGCGGCCCGCGGCGGCAACCGACGTACCGCCTACACCTACTTGAACGCGGCCGGAGACTGTGCCCGGGCGCTGGGCGGCACCAACGCCAGCTGGCTGTGTACCGTGTTCGGCGACGGCAACATGGGCATCCACGCTGGCGTCGTCATCCCGCTGGAGCTGCATGACCTGCGCGCGGCGGAGGCGAACATCCCGCTCATGTGCCTGGATGTGCTACCCGCCAGCCTGGCCGAGCGGCGTGGACGAGCCATGATCGACGTGGCCCGGGTGCTGGCTGGACTCGGTGACGACCCCGCCGCCACCGCGGCGCTGCTGGAGGCCGAGACATACGCACCGGACGAGGTGCGCAATCACCGCTACACCCACGCGTTGCTGCCGCAGCTGTGGCGACGAGAAACCTCGGGTTCGGGTGTTCGGGAATTCGCCGGCCGGTGCGGCGTCGGGGTGGTCGACCCCGACGGCTGGTCGTGACGCCCGGCGGGAAGGTCCACCTGGGTGATCACTTGAGGGGCCAGTTGGACACCGTCTGCCGTTGGGTGCTGCGGACGTGAACGTCGGCTTCGCCAGGACCGCCATCGCTCATCCGATCGTGCTGGCGTTCTTGCTGGGTACGCTGCGGTGGCGGGCTGAGCGGATCGGCCGCCAGGTCAGTCCCAGCTCCGTGTAGAGCCGGATCGCGGCGGTGTTCCAGGAATCGACCATCAGCGCCACGCGGCCGTATTCGGCGGCTAACTGGTCGAGTACGAACGCGCACACGACGCGGGCCAGTCCCCGTTCGCGCGCAGCGCGGGCCGTGGCGACCCCGGCCATGAAGCCCAATCCAGGCGCCGACCACGCCTCGCACGCCACCGCGAGCAGTTCACCGCCCTGCCGGATGCCGGCCCACCGGCGCACACCGGATCCGCCCGGTTTGGCTTCGGAGGCAGGGAAGGAGGCCGCCAGCAACTCATCGACCTCCTTGTCCGCGCTGGGCGGCAACCACTCGACCGTCGCCGGGACCGAGGTTCTCGGCCGTCGCACCTGCGCGGCTGTGAGCTGCATCCAGCCGAACTCGTCGGACAGGACGAGGTCGGGGCGGATCTCGCCGAGGGCGCTGATCAGCGCGGCGTCGCCGTTGACCCGCACCCCGAGGTGGTGCTCGGCGAGAACATGATCCGCCAGAACGGAGATGGCCTCAGGATGACCGGCGACCATCAGCCGATCCCGTTCCGACAGGTCGGTGCCGAGCACACCGATCACGTCGGGGGACGTCCAGCCGAAGTGTCGCCGTCCGCCGGCAGCCCATGCGAACAAAGCGTCGCCTCCTGACAAGGCTACGACGTCTCTAACCGACTCGGCCGCACGGATCATTCTGTTCCTGTCCACGCACCTACGGTCGATCACCAGCGGGGTGCTGTCCACCACGTCGTATGTGATCGTGAACGCAGCCGTGCTCCGCGCCGCCGACGACGTCGGTGGCCTGCACCTGCTGTCGCAGGCTGTCGAGCCGGCCAGCTGGCACTGCGGTCGCATATGGCAAAGCAGTGCCTTGATCCAAACCATCGATGATGTTCAGGACGCTGCCGAGTCGCCGAGCGCCTTGGCCAGAACAGATTCGGCGGTCGCGATGGATGACCGGAGATCTTGCTGCAACGGCTCGGAGATTCGACCGGCGCCGAGGCCGGCACGCTCGACCAGCATGGTCAGTGCTTGCATCTGGGTCGGCGTTGCCTGCGCCCGACAGTCCCGCACTGCCAGGATTTCACGTGCGATGAACGCGTCCTCAGATCGTTCGGCTTCCTCTAGGAGCTCAGAGATGAGAAGCTGCGCGTCAGCTTGTGCCGCGGCAGCGAGTTCCGTCGCGGCTAGCCCAAGCCTGACCCGAAATAGCATTGTTGGCCGATCCGAGACTGCGCGGGCCCGACGGACAGTGTCGAGGAGCTCAACGACCGCAGCGGCGCTGGGGCTCTGGTCCTTGAGGCGCACGAAGCCGCGAAGGCACGCCGCCACCGCCTCCTCCCAGGCTTCGGTCGTCACGGCGTTGTTGATGAGGTCGATCGCGGACGCGGATTGCTCGTTAAGTGCGTGGGCGATGATCCGCGTCTGGCGGCCTTCGCGGAGCCGCTCCCGGTTGTGGTCGTACTTCTCCGCGTGTGCTGCTGCACGTGCCCACTGTCCCGCTGCGACTAGTGAACGGGTTCCTTCGTCGCGCATGACATCTCGGATCCAAGCGTCCACTATAGACATATCGCCATCTATGAGCCCGTCGAAGTCGATGGACACACCATGGATCAAGACGGTGCCGCCGCTGTGGACAGCCTTGCCGATTGCCTCGAACTGGCGGTAGGCACCTTCGGGATCACCGTGGCGGCGGGTCATCCTGGCTAGGTTGATCAAGGGCTGGAGCGATGCAATGGCCGCAGTTCCGGACACTGGAGCCGCACCTCGGAAGACCTGGAACTGTCGTTGGCATAGATCTATTGCGGCATCGGGCAACCCGCAGTCGGCGGCGATCAGTGCGGACAGGTTCCACACTGTGCAGGCTCGGTTGATCCGTTCATCCGTAGTGATGGCGTCGCGGCATGAGTTTGCGCAATCGCGTACGTTGAGCACCTGGGTTTCCAGCTCAGGGCAACGAAAACGGCGTTGTGGCACGAGCGGAAACCGGACGATTGTGCCTTCCACAACGCTCTGCGAGGCGTGGGTGGACGACGTCGACCTCGGTGCTGAAGAGAGTCGTTCATCAGCCGTCGTGCCGGAGGCGGAACGCGCCGGCAGATCCACGATCGCGGCGCGTGCTGCCCACGCGAGGATGCTCTGTGTCCGCGCGGGCAGCCCGAGGCGGTTCCAGTGGAAGATCACCAAGTAGCTCAAGACCTCGCGAAGACCGCGCTCCATTGTGCCAGCGCGAGTTGCTTCACCCAGTGCACGGCCAGCCTTCCGGAAGGCATCGGCCCACACCGTCACCGAAGCCAAGGGGCCATCGGCAGAAAGCAGCGGTCCATCCGCAGTCGTGTCGGCGACCATCAGCTGCTTGAGATCGTTGGCCATACCGGTCAGCTTGGCGAGCGGGACGTCGTCGGGCAGGAGGCGTTCCTGAGCGACCCTGTGCCAAATGTCGCCCTGCTCGTACCATTCCAAGCCGGCGGCGCGCATCAAGGTGCTGCACAGCAACAGCGACAGTTCGCGTCGTCCCAGCCCGACTGCACCATCACGGACGAGGCGCATGACGGCGCGGCTGTCCTCGCAGAACAGTTCGTGAGCGGTCACCATGCAATCCCCGCCGCCGAATGCTGCGGTCTCTGCTTCGTAGATTCCGTTCCACCACCGGGAGATTCGACCGTCGCCGGCGGCTTGGTCGAACGCGACTGTGAGGTGATCCCGCATGGCTTGTCCGTTGGTGTTGGGGTGCAGCCGCAGTCGCCAGCAGGGGTACTTCCTCATGAACCACCAGTTGCTGACGAGACCCGACTCTTCGGCCCGTTTCAGCATTGGAACGATCGTGTCGGCTGCGACCTGCTCGGAGGTGTTCCAGTCGGAGAACTGGATGTAGACCTGCCACCAGCCCGACGCTTGCTGTCGTTCGAGCGCCCGTCGCCCGGCTTGCCGATAGATCTCAACAGCTTCGGCAAGGTCTGCCAGTTCGACTTGCTCGGCCGCGGCCGCCTCGTTCAACGAGGTTCCGCCCAGCACCTGTAGAACAGCTCGCTCCGTGTCCGTCGAGTCCGCGGGCTGGTGCTCGGTTTCGCTTCGTGCTCCCGCCGTTTGCGGCGCTAGTCGATGAGTAGACATGCGTCCCATCCGGAGGTCGGCGCGCTGTTCAGCGCGGCGGTGTGCAGGGCAAGAACGGTTCCCGCTGTGCCTTCGAGAAAGCCGCGGTTGGCCGCCGGATGCTTGCTGGCCTGGCGGCCCAAACGTGCGGACAACCCTGGAAGGCGTTCGGCAAGCCGGGAGATGCCTGCGTCCTGTGCAGCTCGCCAAACGGTTTGGTACAGGCCGGCCCAGCCGTGGCACAAGCTGCTGTCGGTGATGTGGGCTTGTTGGACAGGATCATCGAGGCAGCGGACGAGCGCCAGTTCGTACTTCTGCTGCCGGCGGGCGTCGCCGGTGGCGATGCTGGCCAGTTGGCCGGCGCGGGCAATACCCGGTGTGCCATAACACCAACTGGGACGTGCGGGGCCTGGTTGGTTGGGATGGCCGGAATGCAACTCTGCGAGGGTGATCCACTCCGGCCACCAGGAGCCGGCGTCACCATCCTGCCGCCAGGAGTCGAGCCATTCGCAGATGGTGGTGATCGCCTCGCGTTGACCTTCTACGGCGATCCCTCGTCGCATCGCCTGGCCGAGCAGGGCAAGAGGCCCGGAAATTCCATGCGCCATGCCGAAATTGCCGTGCCCGTGCTTGAAGGGGGCGGAGTCTCGGCGGTGGGGATCATGACCAACCCACCAGCCGGGTAGCACGTCGCCGTTGATTAGCCGAGGTTTGGCCAGAGCGATGAAGTAGGCAAGGACACGCTCCATGGCGGTGCTGTCAGGAGCGCGACGCAGCAGCAGCGCGCCGATGCCTGCCAGCCCGAAGAACACGTCGTACTCTCGGAACCCAGGTAGTCTACCGGCCTCGATGCGGGTCAAGCCCGCATCGACGCGTCGGTGCGCGAGGGCGACCACGTGCTTGTCTACGTCTGCGAGTGCGTCTTGATAGCGGTCGGTGGCGCCGGACGCAGCGGCGTCCAACATAAACGTGATGGCAGGGACGCCCAGGTAGAGGCCCGACGTATCGGTCGCGCTGACTTGCCCAGTGGCAGCGGTAGTGATCCAGCGGTGGGCATGTCGCCATGTCCCGCGTCCAGCCAACGCGCGCTCGACATGAAGCAGCGCCATGCCGGCTGCTCCCGTGGTGAGGGAGTGAGCAGCCCATGGTTCATCGTCGGCCGACGGTTCGGGCAGAACGACGTCAGCCGCGAGTCGCTCGGCTATCTCGGCAAGGTCGGCCGGCGTGATCGTCGCGTTCGTCACCGGCGCTCCGCGCGATGAGCGATGTGCCGCAGTGCGCAGGCGCGCGCGAGCCGGCCCGTGGTGCGCTCAAGCGCCGGATCGACGGCGACCGCGCGGATGTGGTGCAGGTGGAGCAGCGACGGCAGAACCGTCAACGGATCGCGTTGTTCGGCAAGAGCTTCCCGGTATGCACCGAGGGCGACAGCACGGTTCTGCCACGCGGCCACGACTTCGGCCCCACCCGGCATGGACCGCAACATCGTCAATGTGCCAGTGGGGTCGGCAAGTGCCAGAGATCGCTCACGAAGGGTTGGATCCAACGGACCGCGCTCTCTACGAAGCTGATGGATTAACCAATCCAACCCGGCCTGTACGGAGCCGGCGAAGCTCACGGCGACGTCGACGAAGCTGGCGGCCGCCACGGCTTGGGCCTGGGTCCTGGCGAGGACTGTCAAGTCGACCTGGGCGAGCGCAGCTGCGGAGTCGGCCGCGAAGACGTCATAGGCGCGGTCCAATGCCCCTCCGGAGCCAAAGCGCCCAGCCTGCGGCTCGTAGGTGGCTAGGGCGCAGTGCGACAGCAGGTGCTCGCCGCGCAGTGTGCCTACCCACTCGGCAAGGCGTTCGGCAGCCGGGCCGTAAGCGGACCGCTGGGGCAGGCACAGATACAGGACAAGGTACTGGTCCGCGTCGGGCTGGCTCATCTGGCGATGGCGGCGGAACCACCACTTCGGTCGGTCTTCGCCGAACGCTCCGATCAGCCTGGGAAGTCGCTTGGTGAGCACCTCGTCGAACCGCCCTGGATGGCCGTAGAGCTGTGCGCAGAGGATAGGTGAGTCGCCCGGAAGGTGGCCGTTGTTGCCCGCGACAACTCGTCGAGGGCCGGTGACTACTGGGTACCCACCTGCGGCATGCCGCGTATCCAGAACCATCGGGATCAGAACCTCGTGGCGCCGGCCCAACCAAGCGTTGTCTTCGGGAGCGGATGCTTCGCGCAGTTCGAGCCGGCCGCTGCGGTCCAGACGAGTCCGTAGGAGAAGTCGGTGCAGCCGGTGACTCAGGTCCACGGGCTGCCTGCGGTCGAGGTCGACCATGGCGACCCAGTCCGGGACATGCCACTCCTTGCGCCAGGAGTCCAGGCCGGCCTCCCATTCAGTGAATGAGGCACCGTGACCCGGTAGGTCACCGGCAGCCAGTAGCCAGCGCGCCGGAGACAGAATCGTTCGCCGGTAACGAATTCGGGGAAGGTACGGGAGTTTGGCTGCGGGCCCGAAGTGAAACGCCTTGTAGACAGAGGCCCGTGCAGTCGTGATGTCGGCAAGGAACCGGGCCAGCGGCGGGGTTTGCACACTGGCTTCCAGGGCATGCGCTACGCGGGGCTCGACCCGTCGACCAGTGGATATCTGGACGAGGTAGAACCGACGGTCGTCCGCGGTGACGGCTAGGTCGGCCAACGTGATCAGGTGCTCCTCCGATTCACGGTGCTCAGCAAAGGGGATCACGTGGGGCACCAACTGCTCGGTGCGGACGACGTTCTCGTTGCGACGTTTGCGTGGCGGAAATGACAGCTGGGCAGCGATTGCATCAAGCCCGGCGGTGGTGAAGGAAGCGGCGATCGCGTCACGGCCTTCCGCGGGCAGCAAGTGCGCATGGCGGCCCGCCATGCTGCTGCCGGGCCTGGGGGTTCCGGCTACCGCCAGCGTGAACCGACCGCGGGACAAGGCTTCTGCCGACCTGGCGCGGACCTCGACGGCCATTTCGACACGAGTCGGCAGGTACTGGTCAGTCGGATCGCTTGCCGCAAGGTCCTCAATCACTTGATCAGTAAGGACGATCTCGTCGCTGCCGTTCAGTGTCGCCCGCTGGATCAACGCGAGCAGCTTTCCGTCGCGTTCGGTCAACTGGTTGGGGCCTCGCCCGCGTGACGAGCCCAGGTAGTCGGCGGGCAGGCCGAGGCCACTGTCTGCGACCAGGCCCAGGACAGGCACGAGCGCACCGGTTCCGTAGCGGGCACGAAAACTGGAGTGGTAGTCGCGCCACGCGGGATATCCCAGCGGGTAGGGGGAAAGCCGATGCAGTGCGCGGACAGCGTCGCGTGCCTCGTGGACCACCTGCTCGGGAATCTCGATGTCACAGTCGAGGATCGTGTCGGCGATGACCGGCATGTCAGCGACGGAGCTCAATGCGTGCATCCGCTTGATGGCCACGCTGTCGCTCAGGACGCTGCGACCATTCGCCTGAAGCTGGTGGTAAATCTCTGCGAGTTCGTGCGTCGTGTGGGCGATCTCGGGGATCATCCTGGCTCCGACGGCTTCCAGCTCAGCGCAGGCGTAACCGAGGGCGTCCGAGCAGGTCATGGGCGCGGACAAGCTGCTGATCAGAATCCGCTGGTCGAGCAGGCCCGCGAGCATTCCGTCGATCTGCTGCGTGGTTGCTGTTGAGAACTGGGTCATAAGTAGGTTACGTACGACGACGAAACGCGTGGGCGACCGGGCTGCTTCGACGGCTGCACGGACCGGTCGGCTGTACTTCACGGATACCTCGACTGGCGCCAGTTCTTGGCGGGCACCGTCTGGAGCCGGCCCTGGCGCCACGAGTCGATCGCCGCGGACGCAGGCCGCGTCGTTGAAGACCACGGACAGCCGTTCCAACAGGGGCGGACATTGTTGCAGGCGCGCGAGAACGTCACCGAGCCATGCCGCATCCGCACGGACGGCGACGTGGTTGTCGAGGCCCCAACGCACCTTCGCCGCGGTACCGACCCTCGCCAAGCCAGTGCCAGCGAACAGCCCGAAGGGAGTCGGGCGGTGCTGCCAGCGGACGAGATAGGACACTAAAGCGAGGATAACTCGACGAACCGTTCGGGATTCACTGCTCTCGGCGGCAAGCAGCTCGTCGATCTGATGATGTAGCGCCGGGCTCGCGTACATGATGGCTTCGCGAAGATCGTTCTGCTGCCATTGTACCGACAGCCAGGCCAGGCTGTTCTCGACGGAGTTCTCGTCGAACAACTCCGGCGCCTCGGATATCTCCAACCCGGCCGGCTCGGTGCTGGCACGGATTACTGCCATGCCGGCATGCACGTACGTCGTCGACGACCTGGGTGCCACTTCTGGACTCCTGGGACTCTGCGGCCGGTTGGATGGCTGACGGGTGCTGCTGGTGCGCGGCGGCGTACCAGCAGCACCCGGAAGGTCAGGACGGGTCGTCTGCGAACGAGTTGCAGGAACTGTCGCTGCCGGCGCAGGTGTTGCCGCAGCCGTCGTCAGTCGGGCAGTCCCCCATGATCGGGCCGTAGGCCACGACGACCCGGACGTCGAGCGCGAACTCATCCTCACCTGAGGTGGCAGGTCGTTCAGCCAACGCTGTGGCGCCACCGGAAGACAGGACGTCCAACAAATGGATCACTCTCCTTACTTGGTGTGTTGGTGCTGGGCCACCTGACCGGCCGCGGCGTTTGCCGCATCGGGCCAGGAGATCGTGATCCGGCTGTGCTTCTTGTCGACGACACGTCCGTGGGGAATCTGGTCGTCCGCCGTGCCGGTCGGGTAGACACGGAACTGCGGGCCGGGTCCGCTGCGGTGCGCTCGTTCCCAAATCCGAAGCTGTTCTGCTACTTCCTCGGCGAGCTTCTCCGCGTCCGGCCCGAAGGCGTGGGCACCGAACTCCACGTCGTTCTCGTTGGAGGTGCTGCGGGTCGTGACGTACGCCAGACTTCCGCCGGCGATCACGGCCATCGCGGCGGAGTGGCTACCGGGCGGGGAGATCAGGCCGGTACTCAGCTTCTTGTCCACGACTACCCGGCAGAAGCCCGGCAGCGCCGTCGCAAGCCACATCTGGGTGTTGGCCCACGGCTCGAACCGCCCGATGGTCGCCCCGCTCCAGACCTCCACCCGCGGCATGTCGAACACACCGTCCAGTGCGGTCGGGTCGACGGGAATCTCATCGTCCATGCGCAGCGTGACCTCACCGTCGCGCATGACGAGGAGCTTGCCCTGGTGCGCACCCGCGCCCTGCATCTGCACGAACCCGAAGAGCCGAGCCGATCGGCTGACGAGGTACCCGTCCGCTTTCTCGAATGCGATCGTCCGCGAGAGGCCCCTGATCTGCAGCGGAACGATAAGACGTCCGGACTCAGCGAGCTGGTGTACCCAGGCCGGCGGGATGTCCCAGGCTCCGACTGTAACGAGTATCCGGTCGTAGGGACCGTTCTCGGGAACACCGAACTCGGCGTCGACCTGCACGACGTTGACCGCCGAGTAGCCCGCGTCCCCGAGAAAGCGGCTGGCCCGATCCGTGATATCCGGGTCGATGTCGACCGTGGTCACCCTTCCAGAGGGGCCGACGAGCTCCTTGATCAGCGCGGCGTTATATCCGCCGGAGCCAATCTCCAGTACGTTCATGCCCTCGGTGATCTCTGCCTGCTCCAGCATGTGCGCCTGCACCTGCGGTGCAGATACCGAGCTGACCGACGTGCCGGCCTCGTCGCGCTTGGTGACCACGCCGTTGTAGAGCTGGTAGACCTCGTCCAGGTCGACCCCGGGAGCGAACAGCTCGCGGGGCACCTTGCGCATCGCAGCCTCGACCTGGGCCGACACGATGGTGCCCTCGGCGAGGAGGGTGTCCACCATCTGCTTGCGCAGCTCGGCGGCCCGGTCCGGTCCAGCAGCGTCGCTGTTTGCTTCTGGGGGTGCAGCCAAGTCGTTCACAGGTCTTCCTCGTCGTTTTCCGTGCGGGTGGAAAGTGACACGTCTTCCCTGACGGTGCTGGCCAGGGTGTCGTACTGTATCGGTTAGGTCACGATGGGCAACCTTTTACGGTGTCTTGTGACGGACTGTCACGGCGCCTCCCTAGGTCGGGCGTTGCGGCCGCGCTTGGCTCCTCGGCGCGCCGACGTTGCTATCGATCCTGCTCCTTCTGTTCGAACCAGCTGTTGGCGTGCTGGGGTGAAGCGGGTGGTGGCGGTTGCTTCCTAGGCGGCCACAGGCGTTCGTGCAGGTCGAGCGGAATCAGGTCGATGAGCCGCAAGCCAGCAGCGAGTACACAGTGCGCAGCATCATCGAACCGGTCGCAAGGCCAAGACCCATCCGAGCACAACGGGCACGCCCACGGCCGGTCCGGCGGTGGTAGGTGCGCTGCCAAATCGTCGATCGCTTGGCTCACTCGACCAAGTGGGCTGGCGGTCGCAACGATCACGGCGCGAACCTCGCGGACCCCCTCCACCTGTCACACCGCCGTGCCTGGGGTGCCACGCCAGCGCACCTGTCCACCGACGAGATACGCCTCCAAGTCATCTGCCGAGTTCTCGTCTGGCTGCCATACGATGCCGCCGTCGACCTCCGGCACATAGTCCCCGCGCTGCACCGCGCCGAACAGGAACACCCCAGCTGAACCTCGCGGCCGTTGACTTACCCATGCGGGGAAGCTGGCAACAGGAAGTTCGTGCTCAATCCACGACCGCGCATCCGTCGGCGATGAAAACTCTTTCTCTGCAACCGTGTCCGCGGTGTCGTCGTCACCAATGCCCACCCCGATCGTCGCCAGGAACGCGGTAGCTCCGACAGCTCGGCCTGCTCCAGACCGAGCAACCGAGCCTGAAGCGCGGGTTGCCGCGGAGGCTGGCCAGCGCTGGGTTCCGCTGACGACGCACACAAGGGGCAGGAGGACATCTCGCAAGCCTGGAGTCATGGCGATGGCGCACGGCGAGTTCGTGCTGTGGGGGCGCCCGTCCGCGTCGACGACGAGGGCGCCGGCTTCACGCGCGATAATCGCTCCCGCCGCAGTTTCCAAACCGCGGTTTTTGAGCATGAGGCTGGCGTCGAGCGTGCCATCGGCAACCCAAGCCAACTCGACTGCCGATGATCCAATTCGCCTAACTTGTTGCGCTCGTTGGGAGAGAGCTTGCTCCAGCACGGCGCGGGCCCTCGTCCGAGTAGCGGCGCCCTTCTCGGCCTCGTGGTCGCCGATCGAGATCAGGGATTCCTCAAGCGCGGCCGTGCCCGATGGAGCTATCGGATAGCCGTCGCGGAAGGCCCCGTTGCCGCGCGTAGCCCAGTAGCGGTGGCCAAGGAAGGGCGTGTCGATGACGCCGAGAACGGTTTGGCCGTCGCAAACGAGCCCGAGCGTCGCGGCACAGAGCGGAACTCCACGAACGAAGTTGGTGATCCCGTTAACAGGATCGAGCACCCAGTACACGTTCTGGTCGCCCACTGCACCAGTTTCCTTGCCAAGGAAGCCGATACCCGGAGCGTTCTCCCTGAGATGGTCTCGTACGTGGTGTTCGACAGCTAGCCTTGCTTCGGTCACCAGGTCACGATCACCCCAGGTCCGGACTTCGCCGACGTGGCCGCGCACGAAGAAGTTGACCGCGTCGTCCATGGCGCCGTGCGCAACGGCAAGCAGGTGTGCGGTGTCCAGAGCGTTCATCGAGATCCCGAGCGCCTTTCTGTTGACAGGCTTTGGAATCCGGCGGAACCCAATGCTTTCCGAAGCTCGTGAGACATCTGTGTCGAGATCGCTGTGAGCGCGTCGTGCAAGGTGACGGTCATGCGGCAGAGCCAGATGTGGAGTGGGCACCCTCCTGGTCCAGGAGACCAGCTGCTTCCATGGCAACGAGTTCGTTCGAGAGCGCCGTCTGCAGCCGGCGTGAGCGGTTCTCGACCTTCCACGGCTCGGCGGCCTTGAACGTCATGGGGCGCTGTAGGCGCGCTGGCACGATCATGAGCCGCGGCGGCGCGGTCGCTGCCACAGGATGATCTGGGTGGTCAGGATGCTTGAGGTTGAGCAATGCTCGAAGAGTGGTCTCGGCCTCGTTTCCGTATGCCCAGACAACGCTTTGCGGGTTGAAGACGTCGAAGTCTGCTTCCCGGAGCGCTCGCGCCGCCGTTACGCGGTCTGGTTCCGTGACGGTGACCAAGTCGACGTGGCTCGTCCAGTGGTACGAGGCGACCAGTACTACGGGGTCCAATCGCTCGCCGCAGAGGTGAAAGGCGAAGCCGTCGTCGACCAATTGGTGGAGCATGTCGTCAACCGCGTTCGACCAGCCATTCTTCCTCGTAAGGCGGTTCATCGTGGTCAGCAGGCTCATGGCAATCACCGTGGTCGTGGTTGGAGTGGGCAACCGGCTGTGACAAGGTCGGGGGCGGCCCTCGTCGCAGCCGGCGCGCTCATGAGAACGTGACAAGGCACCTCGGGGGCAGATGACATTCGACGACACTTGCGAAGGACCAGGCGAGCGTGGCGGGTCCAGGCCAACCGGGGCACTGCGCGCGACACGCACGATCACAGGCCGCGGCGACCGCGGGGATCGAGTGCACTGCGTGTCCGACACTTGAACACCTTCTATAACGATGCGTGCATGAACCGGGACGCATAGTCAACCCGCCGAGATCGTGACGAGGTACCGTCCACGACCCGTCCACTGGCGGTCCGCGGGACAGCCTGCCGAGCGCCGAGGCATCCACGTCGGGCACCATGGCGGTGACCGTCAGGCAGAGCAGGGAGGATCTTCACGTGGCAAGGATTGAAGCGGTCTTCTTCGACGTGGGTGAAACGTTGGTCGACGAGACCCGCGAGTACGGGACCTGGGCCGACTGGCTCGGAATTCCGCGCCATACGTTCTCTGCTGCCTTCGGCGCCGTGATCGCTCAGGGTAAGGACTATCGGGAGACCTTCCAGGTTTTCAAGCCCGGCTTCGACCTCGCGGTGGAACGTGAGCGGCGGGCCGCCGCCGGCCAGCCGGAGACCTTCGCCGAGGAGAACCTGTACAGCGATGTGCGGCTGTGCTTGCAGGCACTTCAGGAGTCCGGCCTTCGGGTCGGCCTGGCGGGGAACCAGACCGCACGGGCGGAGGAGATCCTCAAAGCACTAGAACTACCGGTCGACGTGATCGGTACGTCCGACAGTTGGGGCGTGGAGAAGCCATCACCCGCATTCTTCGACCGCGTCATCGAGGAGGCCGGGGTCGCCGCGAGCTCAGTGCTGTACGTCGGCGACCGCCTGGACAACGACGTCCGTCCGGCCCAAGAGGCCGGCATCTCGACAGCACTCGTCCGCCGCGGACCGTGGGGACACATCCTCCGACTGCCCGAGGTCGAGCAGCACTGCCTGTTCGACCTGGCCGGCCTAGCCGAACTACCCGCACGCGTTGCCGCCCACAACGCCGAGCACAGCTGATCAAGCCTCGCGAACAAGGCCACCCAACGCCCGGACTCGCTCGTCCAACTCGCGAACGTAGGGCGTGGTGCTCAGGGCTGCACGAACGTCAGGTACCCGTTGCAGCGCAGTGCTGTACGGGGCCTGACTGACCACGTCGCATGCCTGTCGGACGGTAGCGACAGCATGTTCGGCATCGGTGGGTGCAAGCGCCGCAGCGAGATCGAACAGCAGGACCGCCTTCTGCTTCGAGGCGGTTTCGGCGAGATTGTCCAGCGCGTCCTGGAGCCGGTCTGCCGCCTCGCGGTTCCTGCCAGCCAGCAGCAGGGCGTTGCCGGCGAAGCCGTCGAGCCGCGAGGCATCAAAGAAGTCGAGCCACGCGGGGTCGACTCCCGCTGTCACGAGCGCATCCTCGGCAGACCGGATACGAGTATGACTCGTGCTCGACTCCCCAACGCGCGCGGAAATCTCCGCGTCGACACAATGCAGCCACGAGCGCAGCAACGGCCCCGCAGCGTAGCGCGCGTGCGCATGAGCAGCGCCGAGGAAGTCGCGGGCCGGCAGTATCTGTCCGGCGAAGCCGGGCACGAACGCGCGGTGAGCCAGCACAGCGGCGGCCAGTGCGTGATCTTGCGACGTGTTCGCCGCATCGTCTGCAAGCTGGAAGTACTGTTCGGCTGCATCTCCTTGGTCCAGGTCGAAGAACACCAGCCGCGAGGCGAGGAGCGCGGACTCCGCGACGGCGGATGCCAGCCGCCGTGCCTGCGGCCCTTCGGCGTTCGACGTCGAGTCGAGCATGCCCGCCCCGAGGTGAACGTGCGCTGTCACGGACGGCAGCAGCTCACCCGCCGCGGTGGTCCAGTACAGGTCGCGATGGGAGGTGGTGATCGCGGCGAATGCGTCGACGGACCGCGGGTCCAACCGTGTTCGTTGTTCACCAGCCAGTGCTTCGGCGCCATCGGGGATCGCTACGCCGTTCGAGAGCAGCGCGGCGAGACTCGCCCCGAGCAGGCCCTTTAAGAACGCGGGCCGACTGAACTCGTCATTGCCACCCAGCAGCACAACCATCACCTTCTTCACCACGGCGTCGACGAGTTGGTCGTCGATCGGGACTGTGGCCTTGGATGCTGGGGCCACCAGATCCGCCGGACACAGCGTCAGCTCGTCGTCGTTGAGCAGACCGAGCTCGCTGGCCGGCAGTTCGAAGACCAGCACGAGGTGCTTCTTGTACCGCGGTTCGGGCTTGCGGTCGCCCGTTTCCCATCGTCCGACCATGTCGGCGTTCAGACCCGGCTCGTTTTCACCTGCCTGCTCCATGCTCCGCTTGATCTGATCGACGACCTCTTGATGGCTCCAGCCGTGCTGGAGCCGTTGCCACCTCAGCCGGGTGTTCGGAGGGTGCTTCGGCGTCGACGTTCGACGTGTGCCCACCGCGTCCTCCTCCAGTCGAGCGGATGACCTCGCCCTACCCGAGGGTAGGAGCTGGCGTAGCCGGTCGCGACGCTGGCCGGGACGCGGCCGGGTAGTGGACGGGTCCTGGGCGGTAGTCCCCCGCCGGGCACAGGGGTTCGATCAGTGTCGGAGCTACCAGCGCAAACGCAGGGACGCCGAAGACAGTGACTGAAGACCACCGGGTGCCGGCTTGCGGGCGGCGAGGGGTTCGCCGCCCGCGCGCCTTACCGGATCTCGGATTTCGGGAACCTAAAACTGCCGGCGGCGACTCCACCGAGGAACGCTTCCCATTCGCCCTGGTCGAACACCAGCACGGCGCCATCGGGGTTCCGACTGTCGCGCATGCCGACTGCGTTGCTGCTGAAGGACACTTCGACGCACTGGTTGTCCGGCGGCCCGCTGAGCGGCGACTTGTGCCACTCGACGAAGTTGGTGTCGAGGTGGCGCTTGTGGGTGTCCTGGATCTTCATCTGCTGCCCCGTACTCTCCCGATCTCAAACCGCAGGCCGGCTACAACGACTTGGCGATGTCGAGCACGGCCAGCCTGGTCTGCTCAGGCCCGCTGCCCGCCGCCTTCTGGTGATCCCAGTACTTCACGTACTTCGCCGTCCGCTTGCTGTTGTCGACGTACTCCCCACCCTCCGGCTCCTCAAGGTAGATGATGTCAACCGCAGGCTTCGTGTCATAGCCAAAGATCGTGTAGTCGTGCCCCTGCCCCATGTAGTAGCCCACGCTGAAGGGCACGACCTGTAGCTCGACATTCGGCCGGTCGATGAACTCCACGAGCTGCATGAGCTGGGCCTTCATGACTGGACCACCTCCCCTACGCAGCGCCGCCTCGTCAACGATGAACCAGAACTGTTGGTTCGTGTTGTCCAGCACACGCTGCCGCGCCAGCCGATCAGCGGTGTTCTTGTCGATCTCGTCGGCAGTCAGCGAGGGCCGCCACGCTCGGGAGTTGGCGCGCATGTAGTCCTCGGTCTGTAGCAGCCCTGGGACGAGAAGCGCCTGGTACGAGCAGTACCGGTTGCAGCTGGGCTCCATGTCGACGAGCAGCCGGAGGTACTGTCGGAACCTCGTGCTGAACGCCCCGCGCTTCGTCCGCCGGTTGCTCTCGGCTTGCAGATCTCGCGTGTACGCGCGGTCATCCTCGGCTGCGGTATATCGATCGAGCAAGCCGTTCAGCTCGATCAGCTTGATCCCGCTCCCGGCTTCGATGTGCGCGATCTTCTGCTGCGTGCATCCAAGAACGGCCGCCGCGTCGTCCTGGGTCACCGAGGCAAGCTCCCGAAGGCGGGTCAGCTCGTTGCCGAGGATGACCTTCATGACTGCGGGCGGCAGCTGCAGGTGCTCGGTCACGGCTTCGTTCACCTCCACAGAGTGACCGGTAGCGGAGCGTAGCGCCAAATCACCCATTCGGTCGGCTAGTTAATCTGAGTACACAGGTTACCGTGGTTAGTGCTGGCGCAACAATCCGCAGGCCTGGAAGGAGCGCGAAGCGATGAGTACACAAGTTAGCATCGCCGCTGCGACAGCCGCGGTCGCCCCCGGTGCCGCAGGAGCCCCTGCTGATACGTCGTGGGCGTCTGGGTTGGTGATCGCAGCGGCGCTCCTTCTCATGGTGGGCTGCGTGGCCGGAGTCGGTGCCGGCTGGTGGTACCTGGGCGAGCGGCGCCGAGTTCGACGCTGCCGCGACGAGGTCCCGCTGGACCCGCACCCCGAGGCACCGCCGACGACGGACTTCGCCCTCGCCTCCCAGGGCGTTGATCAATCCGTCGCCCGGCCGCGCAGCCCCCGGCACTCTGCTGCCGTCCCTCACCGAGTTGGTGGCCGTCGGCCGGCTTCAGCTCGAAGCGCAACCCGCGCTGCCTGATCACTCTGCCCGTCTAAGGAGGCAGCTTGCCGTGACCACGTCGACCACTGACATCGCAGCCACAAAATCGGGATCAACTCCAGAAGATCGATGCGACTTCTACCGCCACGTATACCGACTGCCCTCGGTGGTCGATCCCGGAACGCGGCGCATCCTCTTGCCGGTCGGAGGGCTCGTTGGGGCGATCACCATGCCCCTCGAACTTGGGCGCCGAGTGCTCGCAGGTTTGACCATCCGGATGCTCGCCGGCCCAGTCGTAGACCGTCCCTCCACTCAACGGTGGACGTTCATCACTGGCCCCGGTCACAAGCTCGACGACGGCGTTCTCGCTGACCTTCTTAGGCTGGGAGCCTCGATGGCGCCCGAGGGAGACATCGTCGTCTTGCCGTCACCCGACGATGAGCGGCTCGGGCTCTGGCGTTGGGAACGCGTCCCGGCGCAGTCGCAAGACTTTCCGCCGCAGTCCGCGGTCATCGCCACGACGCGAGCCATGGCGACGCCGCACGCCTGGTGAACTCGCCTTCCCATGCGATGTAGCGGCAACCAGAGACGCCGGTGGCCCGAAGCGGACCCCCGACCTGAGTCGGGCCATCGGTTCCCATCGACCGTCACCCCCGCCTACATGAATGGCGCTACGGAAGGAGAAATCGACGATGAGCACGGCGCCCCTGTTCGCCCTGCCGACGCTGGTCGCGCCGACGCTGTCCACCTTGGCCCATACGCCCGATATCGCGAGGCTGCGGGTGTTGCCCAGCGCGAGGCCGTGTTGGCTCCTTGGTCTCGTGCAGCCAAACGTCCATCACCTGTTGGAAACTGGGGATGGACAGCCTCGACGAGTCACCTTCGGCGATCACGACTTCCTTGTGGCGCCGGATCCCTGCCGGGCGTTGTTGACCGGTCCCGCGATGAGTTCACCGGCATGGACGGGCCAGGTCTGTTCGGATTGCGAGGTCGTAGCCGAGTTGGTGTACGGATTGGACTGGAGGGTAGTGAGCGCCCTGGCCGCCGAACCACGATCTGTTGCGGGCAATTCCTCATGAGCGGCCGGCGGCTTCCTGGCCTTCGCGCTGAACTAGTCAGGCGGGCTGCTCGCCAGCAAGCCGTCCGGCACGGCGTCGATCTCGCCGTACCAACTGCCGAGGAAGCGGAACTCATCCAGACAGTCGATGAGGATAACGTCGCCTGGTTCGCCACGGTAGTTGCCGCAGTCGGCTGGCCGGGTCGGCGGCAGGTCGGCATCGATGGCTCCTTTGCAGCCTTCATGCTCGCTCGACGCGCGCCCGTCCAGTTTCGAGCAGCTTGGCTACCGATAGCTCGAACTGCCGCTTCCCGACGGGATGCCTCCAAACGAGCCGTCCAGATTCTGGCCGAACAGGTCGAGGTGGACCGTCGGACCACGTCGGTGCGGTGAGCCATGCAGGGGCAGACAGAGTCCGACCCGCTGCTGTACTGGGGAACCAACAAGCAGGGTGGAACCGGAGACCACTACGCAGGCCGAGTACACGTCGTTTGGCACGGCAACGAGCGCAAGGCCCTGTGCGGGCTGCCGATCGAAGAGGTATGGGAGCAACGCCCACCTCGACCGGACAACTTGTGTCCACTGTGCTGCGTGCGCGCAATGGCTGCCCTGTTCCCGGCATTCACGGAGTCGCTGCTGGGCGCGTCGTCCGAGCCTGGGAGGCACGAACTCGTCGTGGATGACCGCGCTCTTGGTCCTGAAGGTGCGACAGAACGCACCTTTGTGAACTCCACTGTCGTGATCGAGGATTCGTTGGCCTGAGTGTCTATCCGTCCGCCGGCAACGGCTAGTCCGCTTTCTGTTGGTACAACAAGGAATTGAGGTGCGGAGATGGCTAACCGAGTTGTCGACTATCGCGGCGAGCTGGAGAGTCGCCACGGCCTTCTCCGTTGCACACCAAGCAAAGACTTGGGTCGCTACGTAGCGGACACTGGCGCATGGCAGCCCTCTACTGCAGCAGAGTTGGTTGTCGATAGCCGGCCGCAGCCAGCGAGTCGCTCTGATGGAGACTCAGATTGCGACGTTCGACAGTCGGACCGAGACGCAGAGCTGATCGCAGCCGTGCGAGAGGGGGGTGTCGCCGCGTACGGCGAGCTGTACGAGCGCCATGTCGGCGCGGCCTACGCCCTGGCGCGCCAACTGGCACGTTCAACTGCCGGGCAAGACGATCTTGTCTCGGAAGCGTTCGTCAAGGTGCTGGATATGCTTCGTGATGGGCGCGGTCCGGATTCGGCTTTCCGTGCATACCTGCTGACAGCCCTGCGCCGCACGGCTTATGACAAGACCAGGAGGGACGGCAGGGTTGAGTTGGTGGAGGATGTCTCGACGATCGCCCAGCCGACGATGATCGGCCTTCCGCTTCTCGACACGGCATTGGCTGAGCTGGAGCGAGGTCTCGCTGCGAAAGCGTTCGCCCGGTTGCCCAAGCGGTGGCAGGAAGTGCTCTGGCATGTCGAGATCGACTGCAACACGCCCACCGAGCTTGCGCCGAGGCTTGGTCTGACTGCCAACAGTGTTTCGGCGTTGGCCTACCGAGCGCGAGAAGGACTTCGACAGGCTTACCTCCAGCTGCACCTGGCCGAGACCGACAATGAACCCTGCAAACTGGTCGTCGCACGACTTGGCGCGTGGGCCCGCAATGGTCTGTCGAAGCGTGAGGCGCGGGGCGTCGACGAGCACCTCGATACTTGCGACGCGTGTCGCGCGCGGTCTGTCGAGGTCGCCGAGCTCAGCACAGCATTTCGCATAGGTCGGACGCCCAAGCGTTCGCGTGGTCGGAATGGAAAAGCGCGGCAAGCCTGCGGAAGCCAGCACTCGATGATGCGGCAGACCGGGTACAGCTTCATCAGCATGAAACTGGCGAGCTAATCACATGACCTATGCGGAGATGGCGCAGCCGGTCGCGGTCCCCTTTGGTACCTCACATGTTCGGGTTGATTGGCAGGCCAGCGGCATCGGCGGAGCACAACGCAGGCGTAGCCTCGGCTTTCCGTGAAGGCCGAACCTCCCCCTCGGCATCGCGGGATGGGCCGCCGACCGGTGCGGTACCCCCCGACCGCAGACCGGTCGGCGGCTTCTTCAGATCGTTGGGCCAGCCAAGATCGCGACGAAGGCCCCGCACATGAGGAACGGCCCAAGCGGCACCTCATGGCCACTCTCGGGCTGTCGCACGAGGCGAACGGCGAGTACTGCGACGGCGGCAGCAAGCCATCCGAAGAGGGTTCCCAGGAAGATGGCGGTCCAGTTGATCCAGCCCAGTGCGAGGCCCAGCAAGCCGCCGAGGCGCAGGTCCCCACCTCCGAGTTGGCCGGGCCGGACGAAGTAGATCGCGCCGTAGAACCCAAGGAGCATGAGCATGCCGGCGGCGGCCCGGGCGAGCGGCTGCGCGTCCTGATTGACCGCTGCAACCGCAATGAAGAGCCCGGCCAGCAGAATCGCGACCGGCCAGACCAACCTGGTGGGCAGCTCGCGCACGTTCCAGTCGATCGTGGCGAGCACAACTCCGGCCGCCGCCAGCCACGAGTAGGCGACCAGCACGGACTCGGCACCGATGCGCCAGGCCAGAGCTGCGAACAGGGCCGCGGTGACGACTTCGGGGACGGCAGGCGGCGCGAGCCGCGACATCCCCGCAGGCAGCAACGCGAACCGCTGGATGACCAATCGAAGGCAACCAGCGGCGAGGATCCCAACCAAGCTCCAGGCCGCGATGCCGGCCGTGTTCATTGCGGCGCTCGCGCTTTTACCGCGAAATTCGTGAGAGCGACAGCACTCGTCATTACATACACTCCGTAGCCCCCGGCTTACGGCCGTCCGGAGTATGAAGCTACTACGTAGCGACATTTGGACACGCCGCAGTTCACCCGTTCAGGTGAATATTTGGGCGTTTTCGCTGTTCCGACACTTGTGTCCCTGCATAGGGACCTTGCAGTCCCCCGGGGGACGCCAGGTAGACGTGAGGTGTAGCACAGTAGATCGAAAGGACTACTTCAGGGTTTCAGGGGGTGTACGTGATCAGGGGAAACCTTCACGGGGGCAATGGTCGGCGCAGGGGAAGCCTGGTCCTCATCGGGCTCGCGATGCTGACCGCTGCGGGATGCAGCTCGGCTACTTCCTCGACGCCTGGGAGTGTGACGGGGACGCCGGCTCCGACGAACACGGCACCCTCGTCACTCTCGCCCGCGGACAGCGCCCGCCAGCAGGCGACGGCTGCGTACAAGGGGATGTGGCAGGAGATGGCCAAGGCCAACGAGACCGCCGACTGGCAGGCCCCAACCCTCGCGGAGTACGCGACCGGCGACGCTCTCACGGAGATCAATCGAAGCCTGTACACCGACCACGTCAACGGCTTGGTCTCGACGGGCGCGCCAACGACCAACCCTCGGGTGACCAAAGTGGATCCGGCGAACGATCCGACCACGGTCCTGATCTCGGACTGCGGGAATGATGCGCAGTGGGTGAAGCACAAGGCGGACGGGTCGTCCTACAGCGACGCGCCTGGCGGGCGGCGCTCGATCACGGCGGAGGCTAAGAAGCAGGCCGATGGTTCGTGGCGAGTCACCCGTTTTGCGGTTGGGGGAGTTGGATCATGCTGAGACGACTAGCGACAATCGCGGGATTGACTGCTTCAGCGTTGATCTTCGCTGCGGTGCCCGCTTTGGCGAGTGGTTGGGGCAACACCGACTGCACACAGAATCCCTATCCTGGCTGCGAACTCGGTGTCGGTACCGGCGGTGCGCCAGGTCATCCAGGTGGTGGAGCAGGCGGCGGCGGTACCGGTGGTTCTGGTGCTGCATCGACAGGGTCCTCGTGTCGATGGGTCGCAGTCGGTGGCTCCGGGAACGGGCAACAAGGGCGCCCTGGGCCTCCTGGACAAGAAGGAACCTGGTACGTCGAGTCCTGTCTGCAGGGCGGTGAATGGGTCGTCGATCCCCAGTCCTTGACATGGGTTCCTGTCGGTGCCGCCGCGCCGGGCGGCCCACAGCAACCCGCGCCGCCTTCGCCGGCGCAACTCGCCGAGATCGCTCGGCGTCAGCTTCAATTCCCGGGCCTTGCCATCGCGACGAGTCCTCAGGGTGAGCAATTGGTCTCGTTGCCAACATGGTTGTGGCTCGCGGATGGGTGGCGAACAGTGTCAGCCACGGTGTCGGTGCCGGGAGTGTCGGTGACTGCGACAGCGGCACCGTCGTCTGTGACCTGGTCAATGGGCGACGGTGCATCGCTCACGTGTAGTGGCCCCGGCTCCCCGTTCCCTGCTGGCGGAAACCCGAAGGCAGCCTCGCCGGATTGCGGCTACACCTACCATAAGTCGTCCGCCGGCCAGCCGAATGAGGCGTTTGCCGTGACCGTAACCGTGCACTGGATCGTCACATGGGCAGGGGCCGGGCAGGGCGGCACCTTCCCCAACATGACCACCCAGACCGCGGCCGCCGTCCGCGTGGCGGAGAGCCAGGGAATCGCCACCGGCTGAACACCACGTTCCGCCGACGACGGCGGGGCGCCCACAACGACAACAGCTGTTCCGCAAGGCACGTCGAGCAACGACCTCGACGCGTCGCGATGGCGTCAGGCCTGAAGGAGGTCGGTGGTGACAACTACCTCGGTTTCGACCGGCACGGACTCAACGACAAAGGAACGAACGTCGGCGAGTCCGTGGGGTGGCCACGTTGGCACCGGCAAGTCTTCTTCACGCCTGAGCGGTAGTGGCCGACGGCGCAGTGTGCCATACCTGCTCCTGGGGGTCCTGCTGGTCGTGGTGTGCGCCGCCGGGGGCGTGTTCGCCGGAATGCAGTTGGGCAACAGGGAAAGCGTGCTGGCACTGGCTCGGCCTGTTGCCGTAGGCCAGATCCTCACGGCACAGGACCTCAAGCAGGTCAGTATGGCCTCGGACTCCGGGATGGACCTGGTGCCCGCCTCGTCGGCGTCCGCAGTGGTAGGACAGCCCCTGGCGTTCAGCCTGCCTGCCGGGTCGTTGGTGACCCGCTCGGTGCTCGGCGCGCCGCAGGTTCCTCAACAGGGCAAGGCGATCGCCGCGGTCGGATTGAAGCCGGGGCAATTTCCGCCTGACCTCTCGCCAGGAACTACTGTCGCCGTCCTCACGACGCCAGGACAAGGTACGACCACAGGAACATCGACCGGACCGACCTCCTCATGGACCGCCGTGGTGACTGGCATCGCGACACGCGACACCGACCAGACCGCCGTCGTATCACTGCAACTGTCCGATTCGGATGCTCGGGCGCTGGCGTCTGCTCCAGCAGGTCAGCTCAGCCTGGTGGCGATTGCAGGAGGTGGCCACTGATGCTCGTCGCAGTCTGCTCACTCAAAGGATCACCTGGTGTTACAACACTAGCGACCGCGCTCGCGGCACGGTGGCCAGCCCAGGAGAACCCGATCCTCGTCGAAGCCGACCCAGCCGGCGGCGACATCATGGCGCGGTTCCGGCTGCCAGAATCACCAGGACTGGTCACCTTGGCCGCCGCGGCACGAGGCCGCACCAGCAACGACCCGACTCTGCTCGCCCAGCACGCCCAAACACTGCCCCCAGGACTACGTGTCGTGCTCGGACCCGTCGGCGCCGAGCAGTCGCGCGCCGCGCTGTCGGTGCTGGCCTCCGGTGGGGCATCCGTGTTGCGCCGGGCCGCATCCCAGCCGGGTACCACAGTCATCGTCGACTGCGGACGGGTTGATCCTGATTCGCCCGCCTTCCCGATCATCCGCGACGCGGACGCCATGCTGCTGCTCGCGCGCCCGCACGATGACGAACTAGCGCACGTCGCACTCAAGTTGCCCGCCGCCCAACGGTGGTCCCGCCAGCCGTGCTTGGTGTTGGTCGGCGATGGCTACCCGACCGTCGAGGTGTCCCAGGTCCTGCAGATCCCTGTGATGGGCCGGGTTCCCCGCGATGACAAGGGTGCCGCCGTCCTGTGTGGACATGGCAACGGCCGTCACGGTCCCGCGCGGTCCGCGCTCGGACGCGCAGCCGCCAAGCTCGCGATGACTGCCTTCGCACACTGGTACACGGCCACCAACGGCGCGGCGCCTGCACCGCACCTCCAGTTGGCAGTCTCGGGCGGACCCATGCCAGCAACGGCGTTGCAAGTTGTCGGGATGCAGACACGAAATGGTGTGCGGCCATGAGCCGGCCCGGACTTAGGGACCCCCGGCTAACAAGCACGCCGAACGGATCCGGCCCGCACCCGATTCCGCCGAACCTGCCGGGCCCCGCCGAACTCCCGCACCGTCCCACAGGGGAAGCCGCGGCCGTGGACCGTCTGCGGCAACACCTGCGCGAGCAGTTGTCCGCAAAGCTCAGCGAGCGGATCAAGGCCGATGAAGGCGCCGGCCGCGCACCGATGGGTGCCGTGCAGCGCCGGCAGATGGCGGAGATGATCCTGCAAGACGCCGCCGAAGCACACGCTCAAGCCGAACTCCGTAACTCCGCCAGCGGCGGAATGCTCGTGCTGCCCGACGTTGAGCAGCGGGTCATCGCCGCCGTGCTGGACGAGTTCTTCGGCTTGGCCGGGCTGGACCCGCTCCTGAAGGACACCGCGATTGAGAACATCAACATCAACGGGGACCGTGTCTTCGTCAGGTACGCCGACGGCCGTCGCAAGCGCCATCCGCCCGTCGTCGGCTCGGACACCGAACTCATCGACCTCATCCGGGATCTCGCTACCCGCAGTGGCGTGGAGGAACGCCGCTTCGACCGCGGGTCGCCGATCGTCAACTTTCAGCTTCCCGGCGGGGAGCGAATCTCGGCGGTCATGGCCGTCACCGCCCGCCCGTCGGTGTCGATCCGGCGCCACCGCTTCGCGAAGGTGACGCTGGCCGAACTACGCGAGAACGGCACCATCGACCTCGCGCTGGAGAGCCTGCTGACCGCACTCGTGCGCTCCCGCCGCAACATCCTGGTCACCGGCGGCACCGCGATCGGCAAGACGACCATGCTGCGCGGGCTCGCGTCAGCCATCCCGAGCTGGGAGCGGTTGATCACCATCGAAGACGTCTTCGAACTCGGCTTGGGCGAAGACTCCGACGTCCATCCGGACGTGGTCGCACTGCAGGCCCGAGAACCCAACCTCGAAGGCGTCGGAGAGATCTCCTTGTCGGACCTCGTCTGGCAGTCCCTGCGCATGTCCCCGGACCGGGTCATCGTCGGTGAGGTCCGCGGACCCGAGGTCATCCCGTTGACCAACGCCATGAGCATGGGCAACGACGGCTCGATGGGCACCCTGCACAGCAGCAGCTCCCGTGGTGCGTTCATGAAGCTCGCTGCCTACGCCGTCCAGGGCCCCGAACGACTCCCGGTGGAGGCCACCAACCTGCTGGTCGCCAGCGCGTTGCATTTCGTGGTGCACCTGGACAAGCCTCGCGGCGAGGACGGCAAACGCGTGGTGTCCTCCATCCGCGAAGTCGTCGACGCCGACGACCGGCAGATCGTGTCCAACGAGGTCTGGCGACCAGGCGCCGACTTGCGCGCGGTACCCGGTGCCCCGCTGCGCAGCGAGACACTCGACCTGCTCATCAACGCCGGCTACGACCCCGACTTGGCCGAGCGACGCGAAGGCTGGTGGACACCATGACTACCGCCGCCGCCCTGTTCGGCCTTCTCGGCGCCGGTCTGGCAGCCGGCGTCTTGCTCATCTGGGCCGGGCTGCGTGGCCGAACCGGCCGTCCAGCAGCACCGTCGCGCGTGACGACCTGGCTGGCTGAACACCGCGACCGCAAACAAGTGGGCTGGCTCGTCGCGGCAGTACTGGCCGGCCTGGCCGTCGGCGCCGTCACCGGCTGGGTGGTGGGCGCCCTGCTGACCGTCCTGGCTGTCATCGGCATCCCGCGGATCTTCGGCGCCAACATCGACCACAAACGACACCTGGAACGGATCGAAGCGATCGCCGGATGGACCGAGATGCTGCGCGACACCCTGATCGCCGCGGCCGGCCTCGAACAGGCCATCATCGCCACCGCCAAGGCATGCCCGGCAGCCATCCGCGAAGAGATCACCGAACTGGCCGCCCGGCTCGAACGCGGCGAACGCCTGGCTCCCTCGCTGCGCAACCTCGCCGACGAACTCCGCGACCCCACCGCAGACCTGGTCATCTCCGCCCTGGTGCTGGCCGCCGAGCACCAGGCCCGCCAACTGGCGGATCTGCTCGGCGAACTGGCGGGAGAGGCGCGCGAGCAGGCGTCCATGCGGATGCGCGTCGAGGCCGGCCGAGCCAGCACCCGAACCAGCGTCCGGGTCATCGTGATCACGACCATGAGCTTCGTCGTCGGACTGGTGTTGCTCAACCGCCGCTACCTCGCCCCCTACGACTCCGCCTTCGGCCAGATCATGCTCGTGATCGTCGGAGCACTCTTCGCCGCAGCCTTTGTCTGGCTGGCCAGGATTGCCACCCTGCGCGAGCCCGACAGGTTCCTGACCAACCTGAACGAGTTCAGGAAAACCGAGGTGCCGGTGGGCGCGAACTCGGACCTTGGGGTGCGCTCTGAGTGACTGTGGACGTTCGGGTTCGCGAACCGGCCCCTTGGTTGTCCCAAGTGGACCGAGTCTAGTGCTGGCTATGTGGGTGCGGTTCGGCAAGGCCTGGATGGTTGAGCACGGTGCTGTAGTGCTGGGCGGTGGCCATGACGACGCCGAAGAAGTCGCAGACACGACGCATGTCTCCGCTCGTGGCGATGGTTTCGTCGATGATGCGATCCTGGCGCAGGGCCATCGGGGACATGCCGATCCGCTTGTTGACCCACTCACTGGAAGTTGGACGGGTGCTGCCGGCGTTCAGATAGTGCAGGAACAAGTGCGGGTTGCTGCTGTCCGGCCAGCGCTGGTCGCGGTAGGCGAGGTAGCGCTGAAGGCGTTGCTTGACCGGATCCGCCAGTGGCACCACCCGGTTGCCGAGATGCAGCCGGCCATCATGAATATCGTTGCATTGCAAGGCACACAGCTGCGCCGGCAGCAGTCCGTGGAACACCACCATGGCAGCCAGGGCGGCAGAGGTGAGATCGCCGGAGTTGAGCACGGCACGCACCTGGTCAGTGTCCGCGGGCAGCGGGATCGGGCGCGTGTAGTTACCCATGTTCATGCGCGCGGTGGGATTGATGAAGGTCACCTTATGGGCCTTGAGCGTAGTGAAGATGGACCTCAGTGCGCCGCCAATGCCAGCACGGGGTGTGCCACTGGCGGGCACGACGGCGAGGACGTCCTCGCGGGTGATCTCGCGCAGCGATCGGTGGCCGTGTCGAGCCCAGCCGCGCAGGATCGGCAGTGCCCAGTGCAGCCGGGATTTGATCGTGTTGAACGTGCGGGGTTTGCTGCGCGGCGGGGTGGCGCTGCCGTGGTGTTGAACGGTGAACCACGCCCGGAGCTCATGGATCATCGGTTCTGGCAGGCCGTGGATACGGTGTTCGAAGTAGACCTGGATCGGCGCGGCGCGGTCGTCGTCGAGCAGGTCGGCCTCGCGAAGAATATCCATGACCGGTCGGGCGGGCAGGTCCAGCCCGATGAGCGCGGTGACCTCGGTGGCCTGTATCGGCATGCTGCTGCCGCGCATCGCCAACAGCACCCGCAGCGCGGTGCTCGCGGTGATCACCTGGTAGTGCGACCAGCCATGCCGGGTGGCGTGCTCAGTGGTGAGCTGATCGAGCCGTTCCGCGATTGCCTCGTTGGGCGGGTCGCCGAAGCCGTAGCTGCGGACCGAGTTTTCGAAAGGACGCGGGGTGAACAGGTCCATTTGGGCGGGATCTACGTCGTTGACTTCGGCATCGTCGGCGAGCCCCGAACACTTCGGGCGTGGTGGCCGTGGGTGGGGCCGGTAGCCGTTCTTGGACGAGGACATGTTGGCCAGCATCAGCTGTTGTCCGTTGCGATTGCCGATGATGACATCGATGGGGACGCCGGGCTCCTGGACGCGTTTGGCCTGTGTCCAGCACAGCCGGCACGCGCTGTGCTCGTTGACCGCCAGCTCCCTGCGGCAGTTCACGCAGCGCCCGAGCCGGGACTGCCAATGCCGCCATCCGAGGCAGGCCTTGCAGAGCCATTTCTCGGTCCGGCGGGCGCCCCAGGCGTAGCAATCGCGGCATGGCTCGGGCAGTTGCGGGGCGTATTGGTGGCATCGGCGGCACAGCCCCGCTGCCCAGAAGTCATCGGGGGAACCGCATCGCCTGCATGGCCAGGGGCGCCCTTCGTTGCCGCGTTTGCAGTCGTAGCAATACTTCCGTCCGCTGTAGGCCTCGGGCTTGCGGCCACAGCGTTGGCACATTCGTGGCGGGCTCACACTGGCGGCGCCGATCGACGCCGTCCGGGAGCGGGCCGCGGCGTGCTCGACGTGGGTTTCCTGGCCGTGGCGGTCTTGGCCGGGCGGCGGGCGGCGACCTTGTCCGGCTCGCAGATGAGCAGGTCGTCCGGACCGCATTCCAGCACGGTGCAGATGACGTCGAGGTCGTCCAGGCGCACCATGGTGGGGGTGCCGGTCCACAGCGCCGACATCTTGCCGGCGCTGATCTCCAACCCTGCCTCTGCCAGGCGTCTGCGCATCTCGGTGGACTTCCAGATGCCGGCCTCGGCGGCCTTCATTCGCAGGTTCCAACGCATCGTTCTAGTCTCCCTTGCCCGCGAACCGCTCGGTGACCCGTTGGTTGGCGGCGGCCCATGCGTGTTCGATGTGCTGGTCGTGGACGTGGATGTAGCGGGTCGTGGTGGACAAGAAAGTGTGCCCGAGCAGGTCCTGGATCGCCTTGAGGTCCATGCCGCGCTCGTAGAGCGACGAGGCACAGAAGTGCCGCAGTCCGTGCGGAGGCAGCCGGCCTTTCCACCGCGGCAGCCAGATGACCACGGCTTCGGCGAGGCCGTCGCGCAGCGCCTTCGCGCCGACACGGGCGCAGAATCCAGTGAGGTCGTCGTGGCGTTCGCTGGGGAACATCGGCGCGTCCGGGTCGGCGTAGTCGTCGCCGAACTGGGGGCGCACGTCGTTGAGCCACCACTGGATCAGCGCGTCGGTCGAGTTGATGGCAGGTACGAGCCGGGGTTTGGGACCGCGGCCGCGGGAACCCTTGCCGAAACGCATGTGCAGCTTGCCGTGATCGCCCAGGTCTGGACGCCAGTCCCGGATGTCGAGCATCGAGGTCTCGGTGATGCGCAACCCGACTCGCCGCCACAACGAAGCCGTCACGTAGTTGCGTGCTGCCGGGAGGAACTTGCGGGCGTGTTCGACCGCCGACGCCCACCCGGTGAACAGTTCCTCGACTTCCTCGGTCGTGGGCGGCACGCGGGTCGATCCGCTGCTGTCCACATTGGAAGGCCTGTTGTACTCGTCGATCGGTTGTGTCAGGACGTGTCCGGTCACGGCGTGCACGTCGCCCTGGTAACGGGTGATCAAGAAGTCGTAGAACCGGCTGATCGTCCAGGCTTTGCCTTGGGCTGTGGACTTGGCGTTGCCGCGTTCTTGCCGTATCCAGGCCATGTACCGGTCGGCGTCGTTGGTGTCGGCCGTCCACAGCGGGCGGCCCAAGAACCTCACGAACTCGAAGATGACGCCGCGTTCCTGGCTGACGGTGCGGTCGCAGTCGCCAGCTCCCAGCGAGGCGAGCGCGTACTGGTCGACGAGCTCCTGTTCGAGATCTTCGAGTTCTTGGGCGGATCGCAGGCTACGGGCCGATCCCAACGAGCGCACCACGGCAAGCGTCGCGACCACCTCGCTTCACCCAGGATGACAGGAAGTCGGCAAGGTAGCACATCAGTCAGGATTCCTGAAGAACCATCGGCCTTGGTGGGACGCCCGCGGCCCGCCTACCCACCTGCACCTATGAGTTCGCAACGTACTGCGACGCGAAACGAACTCGGATCAATGCGTGCAGAACTCGCCGCGATTCGGTCACACGACGCCAATCCTGACGAACTGCTCGCGCAGAAAGGAGCCCCGTCATGATCAGCGCGTTGCTGTGGGGCGCCGGTCTCGGTCTCGGGTTGTGGGCGCTGGTGGTCTACCTGTTCCCACCCCGGCCTCCGCTGCGTGCCCTGCTCGATCGACTGCACGCAGCACCCCCACCACCTCCGATCCTGACCGCCGACTCCGACGGCTGGGCCTTGCGGGTCGGCAAGCCGTTCATCAAGCCCTTGGCTGCGCTCGGGCTGCCCAACCTCCGGCTGCGCAACGACCTCGCCGTCACCGGCAAGAGCGTCGAGCATCACTTGGCAGAGAAGGCAACTCTGGCCCTGACCGGGCTGCTCCTGCCGCTTCTCGGTCAACTCCTGCTCGTGGTGGCTGACGTTTCCCTGTCCTGGGAGGTACCGACCATCGCGAGCATGGTGTTCGCGCTGGGTGGCTTCCTGTTCCCGGATATCGCCGTGCGGCAGGAAGCCGAGCGCAGGCGGGCCACCTTCCGGCATGCCCTGTCCGCGTACCTCAACTTGATCCGGGTCCTACTGGCCGGCGGGGCCGGGGTCGACGGCGCCCTGTCCGACGCGGTCAACATCGGCAGAGGCTGGTCGTTCCAACAGCTCCGCCGGGCCCTGGTCACTGCGCACGTCACCCGGGCCACGCCCTGGGCCACTCTCGGCCAGCTCGGCACCGAACTCGACGTGCATCAGCTCTCCGAGCTGGCTGCCTCGGTCAGCCTGGCTGGAACCGAAGGCGCTCGCGTGCGCGCCAGCCTCGCCGCCAAGGCCGCTGCACTGCGTACCCGCGAGCTCACCGACTCCGAAGGCGACGCCCAAGCCGCCACCGAGCGGATGAGCCTGCCGGTCGTTCTGTTGTTCTGCGGATTCCTTGTCTTCATTGGGTTTCCCGCACTCGCACAGGTGCTGGGAGGTCTCTGAACGAATTCCACGACACCATCCACAGGGGACTTAGTACTACAGGGGAGAAGTTGATGTTCACCGAAGTCCAGATTCTCATGACCCACATCCGTGCCGGACGGAAGCGCCTCCGTCGCGACGAGGGCGGCTACTCCACCGAAGCCGTCGTCGTCACCGCCGCGCTCGTGCTGCTCGCGCTCGCCGTCATCGCGATCATCGTCGCCAAGGTGACCGAGAAAGCGAACGGCATCACACTGTGAGCAGGTAACGACAATGCCTCGACACCGCTGTGGAACGATGACGAAGGCGCACGAACGTCCAAGTAAAACCCGTGCGCGCTCCGCGCTGCGCCGGCTGCGGAAAGATCAGCGCGGTGCGGGAACGGCGGAACTCGTCGTCGCCACCCCCTTGCTGCTCCTGCTGATTCTGCTCATCGCCCAGTTCGCCTTGTACATGCACGCCACCCACATCGCACAGGCGGCTGCATCCGAGGCCCTGTCAGCAACACGGGTATCCGGAGGCAGTGCCGCCGCCGGCGACACCGAAGGACAGCGCGTGCTCGCACAGCTGGGAAGCGGCCCGTTGCACGGAGGTTCGGTCAACGCCCAGCGGGGAAACAATCAAGCGTCGGTGACCATCACGGGCACCGCGACCAGCGTCGTTCCATTCCTCACACTCCCGGTCCATGCCGAAGCCGTTGGCCCCCTGGAGGTTTTCACGCCGCCGACCGATACCGGGGCGGCGCCATGACTATGGCACATCGGGCCCGCGGGATCGGCCGCTCCGCACGCGCCGGGTTCGGCGCGCTGCGCCGTGACGAACGCGGCTCCGCCGCAGCCGAACTGACGCTGCTCACCCCGCTGCTGATCCTGCTGCTGCTGTTCGTGGTGCTGTGTGGCCGACTGGCCGACACGAAGATCCGCATCAACGACGTCGCCCACCAGGCCGCCCGCGCCGCCACCCTGGCCCGTACACCGTCCCAAGCCACGGCCAACGCGCAATCCACCGCCAACACAGCCCTGGCCTCTGCGGGAATCAACTGCCGGTCCCTCACCGTCAGCGCCGATACCCAGGGCCTGCGCCCCGGCTCGACGGTCACCGTCACCGTCTCCTGCACCGTCGGCCTGGGGGACTTGACCCTGCTCGGTGTCCCTGGCAGCCGCACGTTCGAATCGAGTTTCTCCTCACCGGTCGACGTGTACCGCGGCACCTCCACCCTCGCTCAGGCAGGAGGACCCGGATGACACCACGCGCGCCATCGGCACGCCGAGGGCTGAACCGACTGCACGGAGACCAGGACGGTCGGGTCACCGGGTTCGTCGTGGTCATCGTGACCGCGATCCTGTTGTTCGCCGGCCTTGTGCTCGACGGCGGCCTCGCCCTGGCTGCCAAAGTCCGCGCCGTCGGCGAGGCCCAAGAAGCCGCTCGGGCCGGCGCCCAGGAGATCGACCTGACTGCCTATCGCGCCGATGGCACCCTGCGACTGGCGCCCCAACAGGCCACCGCCGCCGCCCGCAGTTATCTCGCTGCCGCAGGCCACACCGGCACCGTCTCCGTTGCCGGGAACACGGTCAACGTGACCGTCACCGTCAGCCAACCAACGCAGCTACTCGGCCTGATCGGGATCGGCTCGATCACTGTCACCGCGACCGGACAGGCACAGCCGCAGCGCGGCATCAACGGAGTCGAGCCATGACGACACCACCACTCTCAGACCCGGCGCAGCGCGTGAACAGAGAAGGAGAGACCAGGATGGCAACAACCGAGGAGATCCAACGCCGCGTCGAGGAAGCCGACTCCGCCAGGAGCGTCCGGAGGTCCGCCGCAGCGCAGCAGATCGGCGAACTCGCCCAACGCCGGGCTGCCCTGGTTGAACAACTCGACGACATCGAGCGCGAACTCGGCGACGTACTCGTTGCCGCCCAAGATGTCATTGACGTCAACGAATTGGCGCAGTTCACCGATGTTCCGGCCGACGATCTCACGCGGTTGCTCGAACGTCGGAAGGCGGCCAGCACCAAGCGGAAGAAGTCCTCAGCTGGCACACAGAACCACACCAGCCGAAAGCCGTCCGGGACAAGGACACTGTCTGCCGGCCACGCATCCACGCTGCCAGAGGCACCCATCCCTCGCAACGGCACCGCGGACGCGCCCGCGCCGGTCACGGCAGCGGTGACATGACGGGGCCCGACCGATCTGACCAGGCTGTGGCACAGAGCCATCCCGGTCTGCGCGCACCCGATGCCCCGCGGGGTGCACACATCCAGCGATAAGCCTGTACTGCCAAGGAATCGAGCACGTCGTGACCGCATCGCATGCCTCTCATCGGAAGCTGACACGACCACCGAGCGCGGGCCGCAGCGCCTGGTGGATGCTGACCGCTGCGCTTCGGTTCGGCGGCAGGGTCGTGCGCGGTCTGCTCGCTGCCGTCGTCCTGCTCGCTCTCGTGGCCGGCTTGCCCTGGGCACTGGTGCGCTTCGTGGGCTGGCCCTTGCCCGATCACGTGCCGTCCTGGGACGAGATCCAGGCGGTGCTGCTCAACCCGATGACCGCACAGTTCCTGCTCAACGTCCTGGCGTGCTTGTGCTGGATCGTCTGGTTCTTCTTCGTCCTCGACGTCGTGCGCTGCAGCGTCGACGCGGCCCGTGGCATCACGTGGCCGAATGTCCGGCCGCCGGGCCCGCTGCAGGGGCTCGCTGCGGCGCTGATCGGGACCGTCGTGCTGATGCTGCTCACCAACCGAACTCCGTACACACCGCCGCAGACCTCGCTCACCCTGACCAGCGATGTCCTCCCCGTCGCGGTGACTGCACCACTGCACCCCGGTTCGGCCCAGCCAGCTGTGGTGCAGCAGACGACCCTGACGATCGACCGCGCGGCGCCTGCTCCGGCAGGCATGGTGCAGGTGACCGAGGAAGTCCGCCTGCCGCAGGACGGGGTCTACGACAGCCTGTCGCGGGTCGCGGACCGCATCTTCGGCGACGCCAATCGTTGGCCGGAGCTCTTCCAGCACAACCGCGGCGTCGAACAGGCCGACGGCCGTGCGCTCACCAACCCCAACCTGGTGCGGCCTGGCTGGAAGATCACTGCCTACATCCCGACGCCGGCTGCTTCTGTCGTACCGCCTCCGCAGGACCAGCAGCCGCCGGCCCCGCCGCAGCCGCCGTCACCGACGACGACCACGCCCACCACACCACCGCCCTCGGCCCAGCCGGCACCGACCTCGCTAGCACCCGCAGCGAGCAGCCACAGCGGCGATCACGCCGCCGACCGCAGCGCGCCGGGGTCGGACCTGGTGACCGGCGGGTTCGTCAGCCTCGGCCTGGCCGCGGCGATCGCCGCCGCAGTGGCGTCCGCCCTGATGTGGCGCCGCCGCCGCTACCGCATCGGCAGCGGCGACCGCGCCGACCTCCAACGGCCGATCGCCCCCGTAGTCCGGGCCCTGCGCACCGCGCATGAACACGAGGACCCCTTGAACCCTGTCACGGACGTCGAGTTCGTGGAACTCACGCCGGCCACACCGGGACGGCTCCACATCAATGCGACCGGCGCCATCGAACCGGACGAGGAGCCTGTTCCCGTGACGGCCCGCGTCGGAGTCCGCGACGGGCGGGAACTCGCGCTCAACCTCGCCAGCACCCGCGGCCTCGGCCTCGCCGGACCCGGCGCCACGGCCGCAGCCCGCGCGCTGCTGCTGCACCTGCTCGCAGAACAGCTCCAGCACGGCGAGAGCATCCGCGTGATCGTGCCCGCCGATGACCTGACCGCGGTCTTCGACGGCGCCAATGTCGGGAACTTGCCCTCGACCGTCGTGGTCGTCGACTCGCTTGACGCCGCCCTCGACGAGATGGAGACCGCGCTGCTCAGCCGGACTCGTCAACTCATGGAAGACGCCGGCCCCCGGCCCGCCGCGGCCACGCTCGTGCTGCTCGGCAGCCCGGCACCCCACGCCGAACGCCGATTGCAGGCCGTGCTCGACAACGGCTCGGTGCTCGGCCTGGCCGGTGTCCTTCTTGGGCAGTGGCGGCCCGGTGCGACCGTCCGCGTCCGCTTCGACGGCACGGTGAGCGCCACCAGCCCTGGCCTGGGCGATGGCATGGCCGGCATGCGCCTGTTCACCGTGCCCGCCGCCGACGCCGCCGAGTTGCTCGCCGTACTGCATGACGCGGAAGGCCCCGCCGACCTCTCCGCTCCCGAGCCTGCACACAGGGCCACAGAGGACGTCCAGTTCGTCGACGACGACCCGGCCGACATCGACGCCGAGCAGTCCCTGGCCGTCCCCGACCAGCACACGGTCGAGGAGTTGACACAGCTCGAATCGACCTGCCCGCCAGAGCCGGAGAACGTGCCGCCGGCAGACCCGATCCGGAATTTGCAGCTGCTCGATGGCCAGCCCCTCCCCGTGGGCACGCAGCTGAGCACCGCGCCGCCCCGTCCACCAACCACGGCCGACGACGACCGCGACACAGCGACAGACGACGCCGAACCACCAGTCGGACAGCTACCGCTCGAACGCACTGAGCAGGAGTCGGCGAACATCGAAGAAGCATCAACGCGACGCCCGCTGACTCTGCAGGTACTGGGGCCCGTCCAGCTCGTCCTTCACGGCGACGACCGCCCTCGGGAGCTCGGCGGCGCACTCACGCCGAAGCAACGCGAGCTGCTCGCCTACCTCGCCCTCCATGTTCGCGGCACCCGCCGCGAAGCCCTCAACGACGCCGTCTGGCCTGACGCCCGACCACCGCGCCAGTTCAACTCGCTGCACAACGCGCTCTCGCTGCTCCGCCGCGAGCTCAACACGGCCACCGACGGGGCGATCAGGGACCTCGTCCTCAACGACGACGGCCGCTACCACCTCAACACCGACCTGGTCACCACCGACGTCGGGCAGGTCCAACACGCTCTGCAGGCCCCGCGGGAAGCCGGCGACGGTGACAACCTGACCTCGCTGCGCCAGGCAGTCGAGCTCTACCACGCCGACCTCGCCGAGGACCTGACCGCGCCCTGGATCGAACCGTTCCGCGAGGCCCTCCGCCGTGACGTCCTCGACGCCCTCGGCGTCCTGATCCGCGCCCACGGCGAAACCGATCCGGAAACCATGCTGATGCTGCTGGAACGCACCCGGAAACTCGACCGCTACAACGAGGGCATCTACCGCGACATCATCCGCACCCAAGCCCGCCTGGGCCAGTACGACGCGATCCCGCGCACCCTCGCGCTCCTGGCCACCACGCTGGCCGACATCAACCAACAACCTGATGCCGACACCCTCAACCTCGCTGACTTCCTCCAACGCCGCGGAAGCACTCGACGACCAGCCTCATCCGACAACGCGGCAGCGAGCTGACGGAGGCAGGGTTGCCAAGTACTTCAGTCGAGGTCGTCGTCATCCGGAGGCTCAGAATCGGATGGCCCACGGTGCCCGTTGCTCTCCAGCTGAGCGCTTCGCAGCTGCTCGAACAGGTCGAGGTGCTCCTCTGCCCAGTCGGCAATGGTCTGGGCCCTGGCCAGCAGGTCGGTCGCGGCGGGGGTGATCGAATAGACCACCGATCGCGGAAACACGCGCTCTTCGTGACGCAGGATCATGCCGCCAGCTTCAAGACGGCGAAGGGTCCGCCCGAGGGCCCGGCCCCCGATCTTGCGCACGGATCCCGACCAGGGATCGAACGTGATGCTCTCCTGGATAGCGGCGTGCAACTCCTTGTAATGCAGCGGGCCTGCACTCAACGCCACCAGAATGTATATGATCCACTCGCCGTTCAGCAGGTGGCGCAGATCCCGCCACCTCTCCAGATACCTAGCATCCCCCGTTACCATGTACACGCTCCACACTCCATTCGCAAAGGCTTGCCCACGCCCCGCCCCCGCGGCACAAGCAAGCCTTGAGATTCGACGATCTAAATCGCCTCCTTTCTGGTCAGAGGGCGTACAATTTATGCTCGTCAGCTACTCCGGTCGATCGCTGTCAAGGTTGTCAACGCTACGCCGAACGGCGTACCTGGCGCAGGGTATTTCTACTTAGAGCCGACCGGTGTCACCACATCGAGTGACCGATTAGTAGATCAACAGCACCCTCAGTGAGCGTCTTGTAGTTTCCTAGTCACCTACCGGACGACGGTCCGATGTAGCTTCCTGTTAGAGCGGTAGCCCCTCGACTCGCCGAAGTGGCTGGTCAGCCACCCCGCAGGCCCTACCGATGCTACGCCCGACTCGGTGGCCGACAGGCATATGAACAGTCGGTTTGTGTGGGGGTCAGCCTTCGTACCTTGTGAATCCGTGGTTGCGTTCTCATTGTTGCTCACCTCCTACCTGCCCCCAACTCCCCCTCTCTCAACTCCATACCCACCGCCCGCCTTACTCTTTTCACGTGCCGCCCCCTGCCCGCTCGTGGGCTTCGGCCTCGTCTTGATCATTTTCTCTCAACTCGGCGATCTTTATCATTTTCATTCCGATTGCCATTCACTCTTGACATACCTAGATCATTCAGGTTGTCAAGCCTTCTTCTTCAATTAGTTCATTCGGGCTAATTGTGGCGGCTGAATTAATCGCCGGAAATTCTTGCAATTCCCACTCTTGACACTTCGCCATCCAAACAACGCGCTGAATACAGCGTCAACGAGCTGCCGGCTGCCGTCCGCCCCACCTGGCCGGGCCGTGCCGGCTGCCGTCCGCTTCGCTGGGCCGTGCGCTCTTCCGTGCCTCCTCTATAGGTACAGCGCAGGTCGGCTCAGCCGGTCAACGCTCTGACCTGCACATTTCCCGCCTTAGTCACGGAACGGTAACGGCACGCCTCGCCGTCTTGCGACGTGTCCTACTTAGGTGTCTAATAGACATGTCAGCAGGACAGTATCGAGGGATGGCGAGGACCAGGGCACGGCGTCCCTGCGAGCCGATCACCACGACGACTTTCCCGAGGACAACAACCTCAAGTCCCGCAAAGCGCGGGCAACGGCTTGGGCCGTGCGGTCAGCAGCGAATCCGCGCAGGGCGGAATGGTGAACGACGCGTAGCCAAACGCTCATTTCCGTGAGGGAATGTGTAGTAACTGCGCTTGCAGCACCATTTGTATAACTCTTGCTATAGGGCGGAGTAGCGCGCATAAATGGCATGCCTGCCATAGGTGTGTCCCCAAGACAAGTCAATGGTGGTCTAGCACCGAAAAACGTCGCAATGCGTAGGCGTTCGGGGTTGTCTTAGGCGGTTGCCGACATTGGGTTTCTCTGTCTTGAGAGCGTCGCTCTCGTATGCCCATAGCACGCCAAACCCTCACGGGCATGGTTCCTTGCGTTGCGCACTAGACATAACGGCTTGTGTCAAGAGTCTTTAGAGGTTCGGAGAATGTGTCATCGAAACGCGCAACCCCACCCACAAGAACGAGGGCTGCGCGTTTCGATGACAGTTCACAACTGACCTGAATCGCCATCAATCAACCACGCTCGTTTATGAAATGGAGCACCGCCATGACTATGACCCTGATCGATTGGTCCGTCCGCATTAGCGCGATGGCGGACGCTCTTTCCGTTCCGGACGGCGGTTTTTCAGTCAACCCCACCGACGGTTCGGACGTTCGCACCGGCTACGCGGTCGCCGTGCACCCAGAACACGAACGCATCTACGACGCTGTGACTAGTAGTGATCTTCACGACTACATCGCGCACGCGAAAGACGCCCTGTCGCTGCCGGGTCGCGTTCTTGGCGGTTGGTGTGACCCAACTACCCGCCGCGTCTATCTGGACGTCTCAGTGGTGACCGCGAACTTGGCCGAAGCTATGACGCTTGCGCGCGAAACCGCGCAGCTCGCCATATTCGATTTTTCCGCCATGACGTCCGTTTCGGTTGCCGTAGCAGCGTGAATCAAAGGTGGTGTCATGAGTGTGTTCACCAACGTGATCAGCGATGGGCAGGCGCGGCGTATCGCGTCCGAGTGGCACGGCGGAATTGGCTCAGCGCTCTATTCCTTCGCCTCATCTGGGGCGGTCGACTTCGAATGGATCATGCTCGAAATCCGCTGCGAACTACTGAATCTTGACGCTGAGACCCTGCGACGCGAACTCCTAGCCCTGGGCAAATACGTGCGATCAGTGGGCTGTCGACCTAGGCAAGAGGGCTGGTGTCGCCTTTGGGACGACACGCCCGTGAACGTCGAAAACTCCTAAAGGATCTGATATCCATGCCTGTCCCCGGTGACCACCCATGGTTTCAGGTGCACCCTGTGAACCATGAGAACATCGTGTGGCACTGGCAACAGGCCACACCTGACGAAATCGCGTCAGGAATGCACTGGTATGCCGACGCGCACCACGTGGCAACCGCCATCGCGAACGGCGACGCCCATTTGGGTGCCGGCATGCTCGCGATTTACTCGCCCCAACAAGGGTGGATCGGCAACGTACACAATGCGGCCCGCGTCTTGCATGAAGGCAAGGGAATCGGCGGACCGGGTTCCGGAATGTTCGCGACCGCAGGCCAGAAACGCGCGGCGGATCGGCTGCTCGCGAGCGAACGGTACGAGGACATCCTCAACGGCCCGAAAATCCGCGACTTCGCCCACCTGATCGAATTCGGCGGAGACCAGGACCCTCGACACCCGCACGTCGTGATAGACCGGCACGCGCTGTCGGTGGCGCACGGGCGCGCGCTCACCTCGCAGGACTATGACTCGGCGCCGGTCAACGGATCCCGTCGCGCCGACGGATCCATTTCCCGCCGGCAGTACGACCACGTGGTCAGCCTATATCGCCGTGCTGCCGAGCTGCTCTCCGCTCACGCGGGGGAGCGGGTCTCGCCACACCAGGTTCAGGCCGTGACCTGGCTGGTCCGTCAACGACTCAACCAGCAAGCCGAACAACGGCGCGGCCCCAACCGGCTAGACCGAGGACGCAACCACGCCCGCGCGAATTCCGAAAGGGCATGGAACGCATTCCGAACCGTTTACCTACCTGACCTGGTCAATTGCCCCGGCACGGGCTACCAACCAGCCGCCTAACCACGCTGAGCGAGGACTCACCATGGCCAACACCCCGAATCCCGACTCACCCACCGGCGCAGTGACGCTGTGGGTCAACGGGCGAGACGCCCGCGACGGAGCAGCAACCCTCACCCCGATCACCGACACGACCTCCGGCCACACCGTGCACCTCGTGACCGTCGATCGGCGAGCGGCCGAGTGCTACGGCATTCGCCAGCCCGACGGTGTCATCGGCGGTCTTGTTCGGATGCGCGGCCGATGGTCGCCCACCGCCTACCGCGACCGCAGCCACCTGTTCACCTACCAGGGGCCGACCTACTTCCTGCCGTACGCCCGAAGCCGAGCGTGCGCGGTGCGCGGGTTGCTCCGGTGGTGGTGGACCGTCGAACGCCGGACCCGAGACGGAGCCAACCCCGGCCAGCTCGACCCGTTCCAGGAATCGGCGAAGTTCCGGCGGTGGCTGATGGTCTAGCGCCCTGGCACGCCCGCCGACCCGAACCACCACCGTCGTGGAGACCACGCAACGTCGCGGGCGTTCGCCCGCGCGAACAAGGACCGGAGCGAGATCATGAACAACTTCCAGCCGCTGCCCCCGCACGAGGGAGAGCTCTATGTCGAGCTACTCATCGGCGGATACATGAAGTACAGCCCCTGGGGAGGAGCAGCGGTCTTCCCCGCGCGCGTTGACGAGGAGACGCGGGGCGACTGGGCGCGTCCCACGTTCCGGCAGGAGGTGGCTGAGCAGATAGCCGCCTGGTACGCCGAGTTGGTTCCCGAGGACCCAGTCTCGGTCGACTCGTGGCGCTTCGACGAACAGTTCCCGGCGCACTGGCGGACTATGGCTGGGGTGTCTCGGGTGGAGCTCCGTCCTGACGAGAATGGTTTTTACCCGTTGGGCGGGGGCATGTGGCCGTGGTTCCTCAGCGCACCGTCCACACCGGAGTCGGACGCCGCGCTCCTGGCTGACCGGCAACGGCTTGTGCCCCAGCCGGGAGAGGCCCTGGTGACTATCGGCATCGACGGCGACGATCCCCACCTTCCAGCGCTGATCGCGGACTCGCGGTGGAACGGGGCAGCCATCCCGCGATTCCGCCGCGAGGTCGCGGAAGTCGTGGCCGCCTGGACCAACGACGTCTACCGCAAGTACCCCGACGGCAGCGAACGCGCGTACTGGGCCGGCGACGACATCGTGCTCTTGGAGTCGACCCTGGACAGGGACCATTCGCGCTTCGCGGAACGAGTCGGCCCCGATGACGATCACCGATACGCCATCGGCGCGTCTCGGTGGACCTGGGAACTCGTTGCCGAGCACTGAACATCGACCGTAGCAAGGTCCTGGCCGAGGGTGCCGGACAAACATCACCGCGATCGGACCACACCTCGCTGACACGGCGACACCCGCGACACCCGCGACACCCCGCCTCGCAACCACGCCCTGCCACCGAGTCCGACCGGTCGGCCCAGGGCTTGCGGTCGACCGACAACCACAGGAGAAATCCATGCCCACACTCGACATCACCCGCGCCATCGCCGAACACCTCGGAACAGGATGGCGCGCCTACATTGACGAATCCGCCGCCACGGCGGACGCGCACCTGACGGGACCGAACCGCCAGAAACTCACGGTGACCAGCGGCGGCACGCCCGCGCACGGACGAGTGATCATCACCGGGGACCTCGGCGACCTGCTGATCCACGTGCCGCGAGCGCTCCCACGCGTCCATCGAATCACCGTCGACCAGCACGCCCCACCCCAGCGGATCGCCCGCGAGATCCTGCGCCGACTCCTGCCGGACTACGAGAAGGCCCTGACAGCAGCCTGGGACAGGCAACAGCACAGCCCCACCCGCCCGTCACGGCGGGCGAATCCCGCCGCCGTCATCGCCGCACGCCTCGGCGCGTCCCGCCGCCGAGGCGAAACCGAACTTCACTTCGGCGCGGTCGACTCCGGCGTTCGGGGCCGCGCCTCGGTGCGACCAGGGGAGCGCGACGGCGTCTTCACCATCAGCGTCCCGCACTACCGAACGCACGAGTTCGCCCGGCTGCTGGACGCCTTCGGCCGACTGCACTGATCCACTCCGCAGGCTCACGGCCCGATTCTCCCCGGCCCATGGTCAGACTTCGTGCAATTCCTTTACCCACCAATCGACTTGAGAGTGAGGCACCGCCATGTCCAAAGAGACCAGCGCGTGGCTGAACAACAACGTTCTGATCGGCTTTGCCGACAAGCGTGGCCACGCGTGGCACTACCGCGCCAGCGACCAAGGCACGGAGCCCAACCACTACGCGGGCGCAGTCCCCGAAGACGACGTCAAGCGTCGACTGTTCAACTGGACCGCCGAGCTCGCGCCGGTGACAGTACGCGGAAAGGACGTACCGAACCGAGTCGCCGTCGTCGCATCCGACAACGACGACGTGCTCGGAGTGCACCGCAGCGGCTACCGCATCCACCAGTACCAGGACTGGTTGCTGAACAACGTCTCCACCCTGATCGACAGCGGGCTACAGATCGGCTCGGCCGGCCTGCTCAGCGGCCGAGCCCAGGCATGGGTCAGCATCGAGGTCCCCGACACGATCACCACCCCGGAAGGAGTCCAGTTTCGGCCAAACCTCATCGCCTGCACCAGCCATGACGGAAGCCTCAAGACCCGATACAAGCGGGTGATCACCAACGTCGTGTGCGACAACACGATGGCCGCCGGCCTCCGCGAGACCGGCCAGGAGATCGCCTACGCGCACCGGGGAGACGCCGAGTTCAACGTCGTCAACGCCCGCGAGGCACTGGCCATCGTGTACACCACCGCCGACGACTTCGCCGCCGAGGTCGCCGCCCTGTGCCGGACCGAGGTCAGCACCACTGCGTGGCAGGCGTTCCTCGACAGCCACGTCCCGATGTCCGACACCAAGCGCGGACGCACACTGGCCGAGCGCAAGCGCTCCACCCTGACACGGTTGTGGGTCAGCGACGACCGGGTCAGCCCGTGGCGTGGCACCGCATGGGGCGTCGTACAGGCCGTCAACACCTACGAGCACCACTACAAGACCGTCCGCAACGTGTCCCGCCCCGAACGTAACCTCGCGCGGGCCATCGACGGCTCAGCACGCAAGCTCGACAACGACACGATCGGCGAGATTTCCCGAATTCTCGTCACCATCTAAACCACGCCCGCGACGGCGCCGTCCGAACAACCTTCGAACGGCGCCGTCACATCAAGCGTCGGCACGTCCTTCCCAACACCCGTCGCACCAAGGAGTTGCGCCATGTCTCGCACCAACTCGACCCTCCGATCTGTGTGGTACTGCACCGACGAGAACGTCGAACAGGTCGCCGAAGCAGCAGGAATCAGTCGTGACACCAGCGAGTTCGAGCTGACCGACGCCTACGGCTACACCTACGAGGGCACCCGCGCCGTCAGCGTGCTGTCCGCACTGGCACGAGCCGACATCACGCCCACCCTGTCCCATCGGGTGCACGCCGTCGCGTTCGCACTGCTGGCCGCCCTCCAGGACGAGCGCATGCCGATCGCGTCGATCATCCGACTCGACCGCACACCGTTCGAGCTGGTGGCCCTGGTGACCTACCTGTGTCGGGTCGTCGAAGCCGAGCGCCGCGCGGACATCACCGAGTGGATCATCCGCTACCATCATGCACTCGCCGCGCTGCCGCTGATTCCGCACGCCGACCGCGACTGCCCACCGTTCATGATCGACTACAAGGCGGGCCCCATCACGCCGCAGCCGCTCGCGCGTCCGGCTGTGCAGCGGGCCGCGGACAGCGACGACCCCGACGCGTTCGACTGGGTGACGCTGCGAGTGAAGATCACCCACTCGGAGACGATCCAGTGGAGCAGTGTGCGTGACCTGGACGTTCCCTCCGACCGCGTCAACTACCTGCTCGCCGACCCCGATGCGCTGGTCGAGTTCGTCGAGGAGAACGGCTGGTCCGACGAACACGACCAGTACGACAACTCCACGACCATCGACACCAGCCTTGACGACGTCGTCCACATCGGACTCGGCGTGCCGCTGACATACCCGCAATGACACCGAAACAGGAGGATCCACAATGACCGACGTTCTGCAAGACCCCCAAGAGAATGCGGAGATCGCCGCCGCGCGGAGGGCGGTCGCGGCCGGTGAACGCCATCTCGTCCAGCTGCACATCGCGGCTCTCGCACGCATCGTGCGACTGGCCTTCCCGAACGCGGCGGCGCTCGTGGTCGACGCCACCTATGCCTGCGGCCACAACGATTCGAACAACGTCATCTTGATCTCGATCTATGACGCCCAGGAACGGCCACTGTGGACGGCCCGGTCGGACCCTCCTGAGTCGGGCCGAATCGGTGTCGGATGGACCGATCTGCTCGATGCGCTCCGCCGTCATCTGGCTGAGGCATTCGACGCGAACGACCCGACAGAGTTCGGCTGGGACGAAGTCCCCGGCACAGGCCGCGACACGTACGCGCTGGAACTGCCACCCGCGCCGTCCGCCGGCACCATCCTGCATGACGAGCGCCAGGCCACGGCATCGGAGTGAGCCTGCCAACACATCGGCGTACCGGCTTCGCCGCTTGCACGCCAACGACGGCGACGCCCACCACGTGCGAGCAGTTCGCGGCGGCCACCGAGCCTTGGCGTGCACGCGGCGAGACCAAGGCACGGATATCCGCACCGGCAGCTCACCGCCCGGACCGCGCTGCTGGCTTTCCGGCCTCACCAAGGCCCTCGACCTGTGAGGACCGATGCGGCCGCACACTAACCCCGTACCTGATCCGAGGTGAACACCATGCTCATCGACGACCCCACCACCGCAACCCCATCCGAGATTGACGCAGAGCTCGCCCGGCTCCACATCGAACGCGCCAAGGCCCAGAACGCGCTCGATGGACTCCGCGCCCGTGTCACGCGCCTTGTGGGATGGGACATGACCGAGGAAGCGCTCGCATTGCGGCCTCGGATCGAGCAAGCGCGCAAGGACATCGCCGAGTGCGAGCACGCGGCACGTCCACTTGACACAGAATTCGCACGCCGGGGCGGCTGGACCCGAGCCTGGCTGGTCCTCAACACCAGCGGCCACGTACACCGGTCTACCGCCTGCCGCACCTGCTTCCCATCGACCAAGTTCGCCTGGCTCACCCAGCTCTCCGGACACGACGAGACGGAGATCGTCGAGCAGGCCGGCGAGGCCGCGTGCACGGAGTGCTACCCCAGCGCGCCCGTCGAGGTCCGCAACCGGCCCAGCCGGATCAAGACCCCCGAGCAACTCGCGCGGGACGCGGAGAAGGCCGAACGCGCGAAGGCCAAAGCCGCGAAAGCGATTACCGCCCCGGACGGAACACCCTTGCGCACCACGGGGTACGGGCAGATCGACACCGAGGTCACGGCCCGTCGCTCCTACACGGACGCCGTGGCCTACGCCCGGTACCTAGCCAGGGCAAGCATCGACCACCGGGACACCATCGCCGCGTACCTCGACGACGCGCAGCTCATCCTGGCAGCGCTGGCGGCGAAACATGGCCGGACCGAGGACGACCTGCGTGACGAACTGACGCCCAAGGTCGAAGGCCGATGGCAGCGCGAATACAAGTAAGCATAACGGATCCCGCTGAGCGTGCCCTTGTTCATCTGCGCACCTTCCGTGGCGCAGCGTCGAGTTGCCTTCGCCGACACCCAGACCGAACGGATCCGCCCACGCATGTCGACAAACGCGCTATCCCAACGCTCGCAACAAAACCTGCTGGCCTGAGCAACTTGCACGGTTCGCCACGCTGCCCGCCGAAGCGGCCCAGCACATCAGCGACGAGTACTTGTGTCTGGCGCGCAACCCCCGATCGGGGCTGTTCGGGCCTGGCAAGTCACTGCTCACGCGCGTGGGCCTTGACCAGCTGACTGAGCCCCATCGCGCTCGCCGTCGCTTCGATGACGACGATTCAGTGGGAGGTCTACCGCGTGCGCCGGCTCTACTACCCGCCGGCCAACGCGGCCAGATCTGTGGACTGTGTCTTGCTCGGTGGGCACCGCACCGTCCACACCGCGCTGACCGAATTCAGCGAGCTCGTCGACCTCACAGTGACGAAGAATGAGGAGATCGCCCGAGCGCCGCTCCCCAAGGGTGATCGAGATCCCCACTGCCGGCTGTGGCTGCGAAGGCGCTGCGACGGGACCAATCCGACCCAGGAGGGGTTCTCCACGGTCGCTCCCGCCCAGGCACGAGACAAGGAGCTCGACAGCGTCGCCGACGCCTGGGCCGACCACACCGACGGGTCGCTGGCTCGGCTGGAACGCCGTGTCGGTACAGCCATCGCCGTCGTGCAGCACGCCTTCATCGAAGGCCGAGGCCGCCGCGGCACGACCTGAACCACCCCGCGAATGTCGCCTTCTTGAAGGGATACCGCCATGTCTCGGTTCGACCTGCACCCTGCGCACATCGACGGACTCGTCAACGCCAGCCTGCAATTCGGCGTGATCGGTGTCTTCGACGATCCCACCCCGGTCGGGCAGATGCTGCTTCAGCAGCACCGGCCCCACCGCGACGTCGAGCCGGAGGACGGCAAGCCGCCGGACTACGTCGCGACGGTGACCGACCGTGCCCTGCACCCGGTCGCCGTGCTGTGCCTGCTGGAGTGCTACGAGTACCAGACCAGCGGCACGATCGGCTGGCACACCAGCGAAGCGCACGCCTGGACACGGAGCCTGCGCGAAACGGTGCTGGCCCGGCTGCCCGCCGAGGCCACAGCCACCGTGCGCCACGGTGCCAACTACGTCCCGGCCTACCGGCTTCTCGCCGCCTACACCGGAACACCCTGGGGCATCACCGAACTTGACCAGGTTCCTGAACTCGGGGATGGCGTCATCGACGTACCGGTCGTCCGGAAAGGACTGCGCGTCCAGATCCTGACCGGACCGTTCCACAGCCCGAACAACGGCCTGTCCTCCCGCGTCCGCCACGTGACGATCCTCGGCACCGGCCCGGAGCGCACACTGCCCTCCTTCGTCCAGGTTTCCGAGGCCTCGGACGAGGCTCCGGGCGTCTACCTGCTGTTCGAGTACGACCGTTACGTCGCGCGCCCCGCCGATGCCCCGCCGGGCACGTGGTTCATGGCCTCCGGCGCGCACCTGCACACCAGCGATTCCCGTTGGTACGAGCTGATCGGGCACAGCCTGCCCATCCCGCTGCACGACCGCACCGAGCCCTAGCCATGCCCGCACCGGCCACACACGCAGAACCCCCACCGAATCAACACATCCGCCACAGTCCAGGGAGATGAACATGCCTTCACGCGCCGAGCTGCACGCGCGCCTGTTCCTGCTGCGCGCAGCCGAGCCCCCCGCCCCCGCCCTCCACCGGTACGTCGCCGTCCACGGGCCCGTCGACGCCGTCGCGCAAATCCGGCACGGCACCGCCCCCGCCGCCGTCCTCAACGAGATCACCCGACCCGAGGCCCTCATCGATGATGATCTGCGGGCGATCGACAACGGCGCGGCGCGGCTGCTCACGCCCGAAGACGACGACTGGCCGCTCGGCAGGCTGACCAGCCTCACCGGCCACGGTGTCCCGCTCGCCCTCTGGGTGCGGGGCAGCGGCGTCCTGACCGAGCTCACCAGCACCGCCGTCACGGTCACCGGCACCCGCGCATCGACCGAGTACGGAAACCAGATCGCAGCAGACATCAGCTACGAACTCGCACGCGGCGGGGTGACTGTCATCAGCGGCGGGAGCCTCGGGGCGGACCAGGCGGCGCACCGCGGCGCACTCGCCGCCGACGGCCCGACCGTCGTCGTGCTCGCCAACGGTGTAGACCGAACCCATCCGCACCAGCACGCACGGCTCTATCAGACCGTGACCGAGCAGGGCGGATTGCTGATCAGCGAATACCCGATCGACACACCGCCGAGCCGCATCCGGTTCCACGCACGGTGCCGGCTGCTGGCTGCACTCTCCGCGGCAACCGTGATCGTCGAAGCCGCGCGCCGCAGCGGCGCCCTTGCCGTCGCCCACGCCGCTGGCGAGCTCGGCCGTCGGGTCTACGGAGTACCCGGCCCGATTTACTCCGCCGCATCGGCCGGCGTCAACGAGCTGCTGCGCAACGGTGCCGCCACGGTGGCCAGCTCGGTCGAGCACATCACCTACCAGGACGGAGTCCGATGACGGCGCTGCCGCTTCCGGATCCCTCTCGACGTCCTCGATCTGCCCGCCCAGTGGCAGGTCGAGGTGGCCATCCATCCGCGACGCTGCAACCCCGCCATCGAGATCAAGTCCGGCGGCACGGTGACCATCCTGCCTCACGAACAACTGCCCCTGAGCAGATCGCCGAGTTCGTCGACAGTCAACGCCGACGAATCGCCGAGAAGGTCGACACCGCAACGCGCCTGGCTTCCGACTTCACGCTCAAAGAGTTCGTCGACGGCGAGGAGTTCGAACTGCTCGTCCGGCGCTACCGGCTTCCAGCTCGTCGACACTGCGCCGGCGAGCGCCATCCTGCTGCCTCTAATCACGCCCGGCGAGGTTCTGTACGCGCTGAAGCAGCGGCCGGAACGGGTGCGCCGAGCACTGATCGGGCTGTATCGGGAGGTCGGGCTGGCGTAGCTGCGCCGCGAGGGCCGTCCCTACAAGGTGGACGGGCGGATCACCGGCCTCCACCTACGCCGTGCGCGACCTCGGCCGGCGTCGCTGGGCATCTACGAGCGTCCTCCCACGCACCTCACAACGATGCACTGGGCCGTATTCGGCCTGCCGGTCCGGCTGATCGAGTACGTGCTCGTCCACGCACAGGCCCATACGACGAGGCCGGGTGGTCGGGCTCCACGGGGCCGTCTGGCAACGGCGTATGAGCCTGTGGATGCTCGACTGCCACCAGCGTCCGCTCGAACTTGCTGAGGTGGGCCGTCAAGGCTGGCTTGGGGCCTACCCACTGCCCGGAGCAATCGTTTAGCTACCGGTCGTCGCCGCGTATGGCAACAGACGGCGGGTCACCACGTCGGTTGCCCGAGGTGACCCGCCGCGCGCCCCGAGGTGTCCTCGCCGGGGGCGTTATAGACATGCATGATAGACATGGAACGACCGCGATCGTAGTTGTGCACCACCAGGACGACATCTGAAAGAGGGGCTTCCGGATGAGCGAGGATCCCGAGGAGGTCCTTCGACTTCGTGCCGTCCGGGCCGAGGTCGAAGACATCAAGGAGAAGCTGCGCGCCGCTCGCGCGCAGCAGGAGGAACTGGAGAAGACCGTCGCCGACCTTCTCGCGAAGCAACGGAAGGCCAGAGAAAAGCGTCGCGATGCCATTATTGTCGCCGATGCCGCGGGAATTCCGCGACTGAGGATCTCCAGGGAAGTCGGCATGCCACGCGGCAACATGTACAAGCTTCTCGAAGGGAAAGACACCGGGACCGAGGGCTGACTTCGATCCATGGTGGACAGTCGAGGAGCGAAGGAGCTACTCGTCGACGGAGAAGCCGAATCTGCGGACCTGATCGGCCTCGTCGTGTCGCCCGTCGGCCACGAGCCCTTCGATCAGAAGGTCAAGGGCCCACTCCGTGCCCGCTCGTACCTCAGCGCGCAGACCGGATGTGTCGCGCACAGCCAAGAGCAAGCGAGTCAGTTCGTATGCTGCTGCTGAACCATCGGCATCGGCCTCCGAACGAAGCTTATCCAGATCGCAGTGCCGCTCGACGAAGTCCCTCAACGTCAGGGTGTTCTCCGTGGACTCGGGGGCCTCAGCGGTCTGGAGATAGCGTTTCACGACTGCGACGCCCTCGTCGAGGTGATTGCGGCGCCCCAGCAAGTCCGCGAGCTCCAGCAGCACTGCGGTGCCGTGACAACGAAGAAAGGCGGCCGTGGCGGCATCGTGGCGCGCGCTCCTGACGGCGGTGGCCAAGGTCGTCGCGGCGTAGGTGTCGCCAGCCTGGGCTCGCGTGTACAACTCATCGAACTCGCCAAGGTATGCCAACAGCCCACACAACTTGTAGAGTGAGCAAACCGAGCCAGCATCCGCGGACCTTCGCACGATGTCGAGCCACTCATTGGCAATATCACGCATTCCATGGTTGACGTACCACCTGATTATGAATTCGGTCGAAGGTGAGAGGTCAAGGTCGTCCAGCTCGAACACGTCCTCGACGTGACCGTCGTCCAACAGGAGTCGGGCGTGCATGTCCACGGCCCACTCTCGGTCGGAATACTTCAGATCCCGCGCATGTATCAGTTCCCGCAGGAAGTTGACGGCTCCGTCGACGTCGCCCCGATCGACGAGGATGTCGGCGAGCTGCTGCCCCGCGTCGTCATCGTCGTCGTCCAACGCGAGAGCCCGTAGTTCGTCCAGGTATCCGAGTTTGGTGATCAGCCGGATGCGCAACGCGTACGAGTGCCGAGCGGGGTCGTCGTCGCAGTCGAGGAAGAGGCCACGGAGCAGCTCAAGCGCTTCCTCGTCACGTCCGTGCTTGGCGTAAAGGTCGGCCAGGGCCCAGGCTGCGTAGCGTCCCTCCACCTCGGCGTGGACCCACGGCCGAAGCACCGCGATCGCTTCATCCACACGGCCATGAGCACCCAGGACACCTGCCAGGGCGTGTGCGGCGTCGTAGTCGTGAACGAGCGACCACAGCAGGGTGGCCGCCTCGTCCACCCGGCCTTGCCGTTCCCACATCTCGGTCAGCCGCTCCGCTGCGGTCGCCCACCACGGCCGGCCCTCGACTATCCGCTGGTAAACAGGCTCCGCGTAGCAATAGAGCCCACGCTGATACGCGCTGTCGGCCACGCCGTACATGTCCCCGACGTCGGTGACGTAGCCGCCCAAGCTGTGCCATGCGGTCGTGGGTATCAGCGATGTTCGGCGAACTTGCCGCGCGTGCTGAAACAGGAAGTCGGCCACCAGGTATCCAGACGGCTGGCCCATCGTGGTTTCGGACACGGGACTGAGCGCGGCGGCAGCCCCGTGCAGAGGCGTCATGGCGTAGTCGAGTGCGCGCTGTAGCCAGCCGGGCGGGGCCGTGGCGCGTTGCGCGGGAGTCAGATAGCCCGGCACGGCCTCAGCGATCACATCGGCAGTGAGCGGGCAGGCGACATGGACTCGCCGGGCGTCGATCGCGACGGTCAGCACTGCGCGGCTGTACGGGTCAGGTGCCTGTTCCCAGCGCCGCACCATCGCCGGCCCGGCGGCCAGGACCTGGGTGAGGCCACCATCAGTGCTGTCCAGGGCAACGCGGATCCGCGCATCGGCCTTCGCCGCCTCGTGGGCCCGCTGGTTCTCCACTTTGGTGAAGGAGTCGGCAACGTCGATCACGCGGGCCATGTCGAGCAGTTCGCGATCGCGTTGGCGGTCATCCTTGACGCCCAAATGCCGCGGAGCCGTTCGCGTCGTGTACTCGTCGGACCCGAGCGTGCCGACAACAACAACTCCGGCGCGGAGCAGCACACGCACGCTGCTCGCGGACACGCCGCTCTCGTCGCTCTCGTCGCCGAGGTAGCGCTGCAATTCATCAAGCCAGATCACGGTATGTGGAATCGGTGCGGCACCAAACGAGTTGGCCTCGTGGGCGTCGGCCGGCTGGAGGAGCCACCAGCCGGGCATCACCGCGAGCACGGCCTCGTAGAGGGTACGCGTCTTGCCTACCGAGGAGCCGCCGACCAACACCACGAAGCAGCCGCTGGTCTTGCCAGCGGTCAACTCGGCGCGAAGCCCGTCGTCGCCGTCGTCGACGTCACGTGGTACGTAGGTTGGTAGTTCTCCACTGGCGCCAGGGACTCGGATTGCAGCGCGCACACCGATATGCCGTGGCCGAGCGTCGCGGACCCGAACCGCATGATCCGGCCTGGCCGCCTCGGCCATCCGGGCCCGCTCCCATGCCGCCAGCCACTGCACCTGGTCAGCACGGGCTACCTCGCAGACCGCAAGGAACGTGCGCAACTTTCCCACGGTCGGCAAACGATGGCCTCTGACGATCTCGCCCACCGTCGACTTGCCCAGGTGTTCGTACCGCCCCTCACGCTGCTGACGACGCAGGTCTCCCGCAGCCTTCTCCATCGCCTCATAGGACAGCTTCCGCCGCGTGCGGAGCGCATCCAGGCATACAGCGAGCTCGTGAACGGTATGGACGAGCACCGGATCGGCGGGAGCGACGGCCTCCGGCTCAGCCATCCTCTGCCGCCTCCCCTGTACGACGCCGTCCGACGCCCGGTTATGGCGCCTCCGAGTGACCAGGGTAGAAGCTGGCGTCTTCAGAGGTGCAACCGCAGGCTGCCGACGCGGACCGATGACAGGCGATCTCCGAGTTCCCTCCGATGACCTGGCCGGAGGACGTGCTCAATTGCTGAACTATCTCAGCGCAGAGCCGAGACCTGATCGGCTCGCCCACTTCCAGGGAGAACGACATGACGCACTGGCTCGATCTCGTTCACTACGTCGGCACCGTGGCCGCGTTCGCTGCGGCCTGGGTGAATCTCGTGACCTCGGTGGTACAACTCCGCCGCGTAGCGGACAAGCGATCTTTGGAGAATATCGACCGCTAACTGTCCACATTAGACGTTTGTGGGCTCCGTGCAGCGATGACCACAACGTGGCCGCATCACCTTGGCGCGCCTTGTCTCGGCGTGATCGCTCGACAATCGGTTGGTGTCTGCACTGCTTGATTGTTCGTCACCCGCCGGTCTGACTTGCTCGACATGATCGCGCCAGTAGGTCTCCGATGGCGCTAGAACGCGTACACGCCGCGCCGTTCATCCAGAAGCGCCCGCCACCGCGGGATGGGAATCCGAGCGCGGGCGAGGGTTGTCCAGCCCTCGTGGAGTGCGTTTATGGTCACGCCATCGAGGTCGTGCCAGTCAGCCTGGTGTTGGCAGGAAGGGCACGCATTCGGGTTGAAGCTTGCGCCGCGTGCTCTTGGTGGACGTGGCCGTAGTTGCGCGGCCAGGTCAGCTAGTCCAGCTTGGTCGAGGATCACGCGGGCGGTGTCCACGGCGTTGGGCTGGTCACATGTCACCAGTTCGCCGACTTTCGGCCGATGCCATGGCCGCAGCCCGAAGACCCACGTCATCGCGGAGCTGCACGAGCTGCACCGACAGTCATAGCCCCAGACTTCGATGAACAGCTTTCCGTCACCCATCGCGAGCCTCCAAATCACCTGTTAGCCGGGACTGACAGACCGACTATCTCTGCGCGCAGCAACACGGAGACAGCGCCACTTCGCGTGACACCTCCAGCGTGGCCGCTTGTCGACCCTGTGGTGGTCTGCCGTCATGCTCGGCTCGCGACTCTATCCAGTTGCATCGACCAGTCGATAACCCCTGTCGACGACCCGTTGGCCACGTGGTTGGGCTGGTCCTTGGGTACGTCGTCAAGACTCAGCACGGGTAAGGTCTATCAGGTCGATGACGTGGATGTCACTCATACTGCGCGGGGCGCCGCTGTGCCAACGGATCCAGATGGCGGTCGCCCCGGCCGAGGCAGCGAATTGAAGTTTCTCAAGGCTGCGGAGGTTGTGAGTTGAGTCGATCTCCACGACGATGTCGGCGGTTTCCGGCCGGGTGAGAACGATGTCGACCTTCCCACACATGCGGCCGTCGCTGGGAATGAACGGCGGAGTCAGCTCACGGTGGCCACGCCACGGTCCGTCCTCGTCGGCTTCCCCCCAAGCCACGACCAAGTCGGTGATCAGGGAGGTCATGGCCGCTGTGCCTTCAAGCCATCGCGGGCGACGGCGATTGATCCTGGAGGAGAGGATCGCTCGGATCGACTGGTCCATCCGGTCACCCACGGATCGTGTCGATATTTTGCGTGCCATGGGGAGGTCCATCACGTGCACGACACCCTGGGTCCAGAACCGTCGTTCGTAGATCTCGATGGGTTCTCCCGCTTCAAGAGCGGCGCGCAGGCGGTCAGCGTCGGGCTGTTGATCGCCCTTCTCGTTCAGGGTGCGTAGGGCTTCGTCGACCGCGCCGGCGGCGCCCAGGTCGCCGTAGCCGAACTCCTGGATCATCGCGTAACCGATCCGGCGGCGAGCATGACGCCGCCATTCGACAGCCAGCGCGGCTGGCATGGAACGGGGGAAGTCGAGGGCGTCCAACCGCGTATCGATCTCAGGTCTGGTGGGCTCGTAGTCGGTGCGGGCCTGAAGCAACAGGTCCCACCGCTGTTTGCTCGCACGCAGCTTGTGGTGCACGCACGTCGGGCACTCGTACGTCGGATCGAGGTGCCCGGTTCTGACCGTGGTCGGGTGCCCGCAGTCATAGACAGCCTGTCGGCGAGCGCCGAGACACAGCGGGCAGGCCGCGAGATCGCCGTGCTTCCACTCCCGCGGCGCTGTTCGGCTCCGAACCGACTCCCGCCACTCGTGTCCGACTGGGCACTGCCACCAGGTCTCCACCTCGCTAGCAACAGATACGTCCATGGGACTGCGGACACCGTTCTTTCGGGGATGCCAGGTATCGGCGACCTCCGGAAGTGCAACAGCTAGTACGTGATCAGGTGGCTTCGGCGTCACACGTCAGGACGATACGGTGCAGCCGCGCGAGGAACCAGCAGCTTCGATCTGCTCGGCGGCGCGCTTCTCTACCGTAACCGACGTCATTGAGATCGTAGGGGGCTTGTCCGCGCTGGCAATGAAGTAGCATCGTTGAGAATGACCGATTAGACGCGAGAACTGACAGCTGGACGGCTAGCTGCTAGGTAGTCGTCGCCGCTCCAGAGGTACGGGCTGACCTTGATCAACTGGCCCACGTCTGGTGCCTGTACCATCTTGCCGCCGCCGATATACAACGCGACGTGATGGACGTTGCTGGGGGTGCCGTAGAAGACCAAGTCGCCGGGTAGCAACGGTTGCCCTGATGGCACCAGCGGCCCCGCGTTGTACTGCGTCTGCGCGGTCCGTGGAAGGGAGATTCCGGCGGCGTTGTAGGCTGCCGTGGTCAGACCCGAGCAGTCGAAGCCTGCATCGCCGCGGGTGGGCCCGTTGCCTCCCCACACGTAGGGCAGTCCAATCTGGCCACAGGCATAGGTTATTGCCATGGTCGCCGCTGGCGTCGGAGCTTGGATGTTCTTGCAGTCGCCGGTGCCAACCACCGCCTGGCCGTACTTCGCGGCTTGCGCGAGTACCTCGTCCACGTACCAGTTTGCATGGTTGTAGGCGAAGATTGCCTTGCGAATGTCTTGCTGTGCACCGGAATCGCACAGATAGTACGCCGCGGCGTAGATCGCGTCGTGCTTGTCCCATGGTGATGGAGGCGTCTTTCCCCCTGATGGGAGGGGATGTCGAGCGACCACACTGTCGAATGTGGACTGGAGAAACTGCATGGGCCCCTCGGCGCCGGCATAGTTGGTGGTTCCATCGGCGACACCTGGCAAGGTGCTGCGGCCGTGGTTGCTCTCGATCTTGCCGATGGCGGCCAGGATGGACCAGTCCAGGCCGGGGCATACGGTCGCTGCCTGTTGGTAGAGGGCGAGATAGTCGGGTGGGATGTCGGCGAGTGCTTCCTGGCTGGGCTGTGTGTTGCCGCCGCCGAAGAGCGCGGTGACTATCGCTTCGCCGATGCCGCCGATGAGGATGGGAAGGGTGATGAGCGCGGCGATGGCCGCGATGGCGATCTTCACGGTGTCACATCCTGAAGCGGTTTCGGGGAGGAGTTGGCGGAAGTGGTGGTGGTGCGACGAGTTCGGCTGACGCTCGCTGACTGCCGGGTGAGCTCGCCGGCTGCGGGGTGGTCGCCGTGTCGGCGTGCGGCCAGATTTGAGCGAGCTCGGCGAGTCGAAGCCGGCCCGGTCGCGTGGAAATGGGGCCGGAGATCGGTAGCCATCGCGCTGCGGCGGGATCGTTGTCACCGGCTATGCCTGCGACGTCCGCGGCACTGGTGGCTACCGGAACCAGCGTTGGTCTATCCAACTGGGAGAGTGCGTCTGCTAGGGCGCGTCGCGCGGTCGTCTCACGCCGGTTGGTGTGCAGCCATACCAAGACGGGCGTGGAGATACCGGTTGCGGTGGCGAGCTTCTCGTAGCCGTGGAGCTTGCGGCCGAGCCTGTTGAGCTCCTCGGTGCCGAAGTCGAACTCCAGGAAGAACTCGATCCCGCGATCCTCGTCGCGCCACCGTCCGTAGGCGTCGGGGCGGACCATGTCACCGAAAAGCCGGCCACAGCGCAATTCCGACCACCAAGTGGTTAGACGTCCTTGCGTGCCGGGCTGTTGGCTCGCTGCGGCGAGGGCGGTGAAGAAGCCGTTGACACCCACGGTGTGCGCCAGGCGCAATGAGTGTGCGATGCCGATGGCGTCCTCGTGCCGGTAGCCGAGTTGTTTGGGGTCCAGGCCATCCTCGTAGGCCAGGGCGACTGATCCGGCGATGTCGAGCACGTAGTGCATCGGCGCGGTGCCGTTGGTGACGAACGGTTGGAAGCGGTCGACGACGCGCCACTTGAACAGGTCGAGTAGTCGGTGGTTGGCCGCTCGCATGGTCGGGTAGCAGAGTTCGACGATCTGCTGGGTGGTGAGTACCTTGTGCTCATACAACATGCGGGCCAGCCACCGGTCCCGTTGCGTCAGCCGGCTGGCGAGTTGGGCGTGGTGCTCTCCGGTGCTGGCCGCGCGTGGCGTGGGGCGTTGGGGCATGTGTCCTCGCAATGCCCTTTGAGGCGTGGGGTTCGTGATCATGGGTCGGCACCTCCCGGTTGTGTGCGGGCCGGCAATCAGGGACGGCGCATGCGGGCCCACCGGCCGTGTCCGGCGAGTAGTGGGCCCGCATGCGTTGTGGATGAAGGAAACAGATGAGCTAGGCGGCGCGGCGCGGGTCCACTGTGGGCTGTCCTGCGCTACCGGCTTCGGTCCCGTTGTCCACGACGCGCGGCCGGGTGTTGACCTTTGCGGCCTTCCTGATTGCCTTGGCGCGTCCGGGAATTGCGGGCCTCAGCTTCTCGGTGACCGCTGTGAACGGCGGAGCTTCTTCGCCGCCCAGGACCAGGCGGGCCGCGACGTGGTACACGCCGAGGTTGGACAGGTCGTGATCACTTAGGCGCGGCAAGGTGTGTCGCGCCAGCCGCTTGGCGTCTTCAGGACTAGCATTGAAGAAGATCTTCGAGCGGGCGTTGGTGCTGATCCCTTCCTCTAGCTCTTTGGGAAGTTGTCCGAGGTACTGGTGGGCTAGGGCCATCGACAGCCGGTAGCCGCGGGCCTCGGCGAGCATGTCCTCCAAGGGGTAGGCGAGGTTGAGGAAGTTGTGGCACTCGTCCACGTACAAGGAGGCGTCACGCCGCTGGCGTTGTGGTACACGGGCCCGGCGGGTGGCGGCCTGCCAGGTTCGGGCGACCACGATGGACCCGATCAGCCGCGCAGTCTCCATTCCCAAGGAGTCGCGGGCGATACGCACCAGGCAGATTCCGCCGCCGTTGAGCACCTTGTCCATGTCCACTGTGGACGAGCCGCCCGCGATGGCCGCGCGAACGAACGGCCTCAGCAAGAAGCCGCGGATCTTGTTCATCAATGGGGCGATCACCTGTGCTCGTGACGCCTCCGACAGATCGTCGTACCAGGACCAGAAGCCCTTCAGCACCTCGTCGTTGATCTGGTCGCACGCCCGAGCTCGATACGCGGGCACGGTCAGCAGCTTGGGCAGGTCGATCAGCGTCGGCGTGCCCGGCATCGCGGTCAGCGTGAGCAGCCCGGCTCGCAGGATGTCGTCGGTGCGCGGACCCCACGACGACGCGTAGATCCGAGAGAAGATCGACACCAGGTTGTCGACCGCGCGGGCCTTGTCGTGTCCCTCCAGAGGGTTGAGCACCGGCGGGCGGCTCTTGCTGTCTGCGTCGAACAGCACCACCTTCTCCCCGAGTTCCTCCGGTAGCCGCATGAGCAGGTCGGAGACGAGGTCTCCCTTGGGGTCGATGACCACGACGCCGCGGCCGGCCTCGGCGTCGTCGAGGATCATCCGGGCCATCAGCTCGCTCTTGCCCGAGCCGGTGGCGCCGAGGATGTGCAGGTGGTGGCGCGCGTCGGAGACGTGCAGGCCGACCGGGCGGGAGCGCCCGGAGTCCGACAGCCCGAGAGGCTTGATCTGGTCGCCTGTCGTGGCGATGCCGGGCGGCGGTGGCACAGCCTTCGCACCGGCCCGCTGAAGGCCGGGGATGGCGTCGTCGATCGGAAGGTGCGCGATCGCCGCCAACTCCGGGATCGACAGCAGATCACCCCGGCCGAGCTTGCGCTCGGCCAGTACTGTCATCGGATCGCGCAACTTGATGCGCCGGTAGTAGTTGTGCTCGGAGTACGCGGCGAACGCCGACGCGATCGCATGCCCTCGGCCCCGCAGTACTTCCCGCACCGGCTGGGCGTCCGCTGTGGTCGTGTTCTCCGGGACGGTGGTGGCCACCACGTACCGAATCCGGGTTTCGAACTGGTTGTGCCGCAACTTCTCGACCACGGCCCGGTCCTGCGCGGCGTATTCCAGGCTGGTCTGGCGGTCCAGTGAGCCGGGGGTGCGGTTCGCGGTGGTGGGCTTCGGGGTCTTGCCGGGCGTGATGATGTCCAGCAGCCGGCCGACCACGGTGACCGATCGGCCTGAATGCACATGTCGTGCCTTGCGGCGGGCTTTGGTCACCCGGCGGCCGGCGACGGGGCGGGCGAGGATCTGCACGCTGGCGCGCTCGTGCGAACCGAGCCCGACCGGGGCGCCCAGCAGCGCCCGGATCGGGTCGGCCGGGTGGTCGGTGCGGATCGGTAGGGCTTCCGATCGGGCCAGGCGCAGCTCGCCGCCGACCGCTTCGATCCGTCGGCCCTCGGGCGCGGTGACCGGGATCGGGGGCTTGGCGGGAGTGGTGCGGGTGTGCGCGCCGGGCCAGGCGGCTTCGATCGCGCGCTCGACCATGCCGGGCGGCACGAGCCCTGGTACCCACAGCCGGATTTGAACGCTGTCGGTGAAGGTCAGCTCGAACGTCAGGTGCGGCTGACCGTGCCATCGGCGCGCCCAGCCGGGGCGCAGGAGCCCGACCAGGTTGGACCACACGGTGATCGCTCCCGCTGGATCGACGGTCGGCGGCGCGAGCACGGTGACCAGTCGGGCGTCGGCGGCCAGCGTGGTGTGCCGACGCTCGGCTTGCCGTCGATGTTCGGCGACGGTCAGTGCGGTGGCGAAGGTGAGGAACACCAGCACGGTCGGCCACCAGATCTGCAGCCATCCCACGATTGGAGCGACCAGCGCCCACAGGGTGCCGCTGGGATCGCGCAGGTAGTTCTCCAACGGTGAGGCTGAAACGGCTGTCAGTCCGTTGGACGGTGGCGAGAGAACGAAGCCGGGATCCAGCAGGGAGATGGCGGACGAGAACATGACGACCTCCTGGTGGAGAGCGGGGATGGTTCGAGCTGGGCTCCGTCAGGGCGGTTCAGGCCGCCTGTGGCGGGTCGACGGGCTCGGCGGTGGTCGGCCGCTTGGCGATGTCGGTGTGTCCGGGGTCAGTGACCAGGCGCAGGTGGCGGCGGCTGCGGCGTGCGGCGCGTTCGGCCTCGACTTGGGCCTGCCACTCGCTGAATCGGCGCCCGGCCAGCCGGGTGATGAAATGTGGGATCCGGTTCGCGGGGATACCGATTCGTGGAGGGCCAGTGGCGGCGACCGTGTCGCAGACTTCTTGTGAGGAGAATCCGGCTAGGGCGATTGACTGACTGTCGGGGAAGACATCGGTGACGCGATCCACCGCCGGATTTAGCGTGGCGTCCTGGGTACCGCCATAGCTGTAGGTCCAGCGAAAATTCGAGGGAGGATCAACCGCGACCAAACGACGGAATCGGTCCACTTCTTTGGTGTAGCAATAGAAAGTGAGATCTGGGCAGAGGTTGATGATGTACAACCACGCCAGGAGGTAGTCGTCGCTAAAGAAGTCACCGCTGTCGTGGATGCGAATCCAGGCGTTGTGGAATCGGGGAGAGGCCAGTTCGGTCAGCATGGCTTCGGTCCAACCGGCAAGATCGTCCAGGACGAACGTCAGATTGGCCTGATGCTTTGCCTTGACGGCAGGGAAAAGGAATGTGCCCGTACGTGCGTAACAGACCTCCCGGCAGATTCCGGCGCTCGGACAGGTGTTGTAGTTGCGGCCGTCGGGGAGTTGGCCGGCCCAGGCGGGTAGCGTCCAGTTCCATACGCCGATCCGGCGCAGTCGCGAGTTCTGCGTCAGCAACCGCTTCGGTCGTTCAGGATTGGGATGTTCTGCACTGGATGAAGACATGGGTATCCTCGCTCATGTTTGTTGTGGTGAAAGGAGATGGCGGTTACGGGAAGGTGGTCAGGTGGCGTCGAGTTCGATCTGCGATGCGCCGCTGTCGTCGAGCGGATCGGTGATGTCGGTTGTGCCGTCCGTGGCGAGTTCGACGTAGGAGTTCTCTATTCCTGACGAGTCGTCGGAATACTCGGCCAGTTCTGCGGGATTTGAGGTGACGAGGTAGTGCTCGGTCGGTGAGGCGATGGACTGGAAGGCGACTCGTTGCGTCCCCGTGCTGAGTAGGCCCTGACCGCGGTCTGCGGACAGCAGGAATTGGCGCTCTCCCTGGGAGAGATCGAAGGTGCGGGTGATCTCGTCGATCGCCTGGGATGCTTGGCGCAGCAGAATCTGTGTCGCGGCGTTGGCCACTACGGCCTTACCCAGATCGGAGCCGAGCACGTCGGCGGTGTCCTGCGTGGCCACCGTGAGGCCCGCCCACTGTTTCCGGCTGGCCTTGGCCATGCGGAACAGAAACTCCGCTCCGGCGGGCTCTTTCATGAGCAACCAGGCTTCGTCGACCACGACCAGGCGTGGCTTGCGGATAGCCGGATTGCTGACCTGGCGCCACACTGCGTCGAGCGTCAACAGAGTCCCGATGGGCTTGAGCTCGTCGGCGAGATCTCGCAGCGAGAACACCACCAGATGCCCTTCCGGGCGGGTCGTGGTCGGCCCGGAGAACAGCCCGGAGAACGCACCTGTGACGAACGGGTGCAATCGGGCCGCCAACTCGACGCCCGCGGAGTCGCCGTCCTCGGCGAGGACCTCGGCGAGGTCGGCCAGCAGGGGCGCCGGACGGGTCCAGGTCCGCGGGTCGGCCGTGATCCCGGCGCGCTGGTAGGTCGCGGTGATCGCCCGGTCGAGCGCGGCTCGCTCGGTCGCGGCCAGTTCGGCGCCCAGCAGCACGGAGATGACGGTGTGCAGGAACAACGACCGGCGGATCAGTGCGTCGCGGGGTGCGGTGCGGTGCCCGTCTGGGCGGGTGTGGATGGGCAGGTCCATCGGGTTGAGGCGGACCTGCTCGGCGCCGAGGTGGACGTCGGTGCCGCCTACCGCGGCGGCCAGCCGGGCGTACTCGTCCTCGGGGTCGATCACGTGGATTTCGATCCCGCGGTACAACGACCGGAGAAGCTCCAGCTTGACCAGGTACGACTTGCCCGCCCCCGAGCGTCCCAAGATCACACTGTTGTGGTTGTCGAGGGCGAACCTGTCGTGATGCACGAGCCCCTGCGAACCGACGTTGAAGCCGTAGAGCACACCCCGCGGCGCGGACACCGAGGTCGGGTCCGGCGGCGGCAAATCCGGCGAGGTGAAAGGAAACGCGGCCGACAATGCGCTGGTGTCGAACGTCCGCCGCATGCCCACCAAATCCAGACCCATCGGCAGGCTGGTAATCCACCCCTGCAGTGACCGGTAGGTGGTCGGTTTGCAGTCCAGCAGCAGCGACGCCGCGAGCGACCGGATCGCGGCGACCTCGTCGCCGAGAGCCTCCTCGGTCGGGGCGTGCACCGTCAGGTACAGGCCCATCCGGTAGAGCTTCCCTTCGCCGCGGGCCACCCTCGCGGACAGGTCGTAGGCGTCCTCGGTGGCTGCTTCCACGGCAGGGTCGAGCAGCCGGCCGTGATCGCTGGTGTGCCGCCGTCCTGACTCCAGCTTCGACAGCTGCTTCTTCAACCGGTTCGCCGCGGTGACTGGGTCGATCGGCTCGATGTGCAGGCTGACGTCGACCCGGCCGGGGTAGGTCAGCAGCGGCTGCATCCACCCGGCGTGCACCTCCCGCGGGTAGCCGACGACGGCGAAGCTCGATACCCATTCGCCGCCGACTTCCAGCGCGCGGGGACGCACCGAGATCGCGTCCGGGGTGAATGCGCCGGCCCGTCCGACCGGCGGCTGGCTGCGGGCGGCCTTCCGGCCGCGGCGAGGGGATGTGGTCTTCATGAGCGGTACCTCCCGTCGAAGTCGTCGGGCTCATCTGCGTCGTCGTCCCAGGCGTCGTCGGCCTCGGCGTCGGCATTGGTGGTGAACACGGACCGGCCGAACGCGTCGTCGTCCCAGCCCGCCTCCGGCGCGGTGGTGATGACCTCGTCCGCGCCGGCCAATCCGGCACTCGGCGGGATCAGCGAGTCGGGGTTGCACGCCGCGGCCAACACGCTCGTGGCCTGCCCGGCGTCCAGCGGGGTGACCGTGATCCCGGCGGGCGAGAGCAGCTCGACGGCCTCGCCGAGCCGGCGCACCAACCGAGCCTCGGCGGCCCGACGGGTGGCGTCGTCGACCAGCCCCGTCTGCTTGGCGGCCTTGCGCTTCGCGGTCAAGGCCGCCAGTGGGGACGCGCCGCCGAGACCGTCAGTCGGACCTGCGGCGTGCAGCGGCTCGCGCAGAATGAGCAGGACCTGCCGACGCAGCAGATCCGTGGCGCGACGGAGCTGGTCGAGGTAGTCGGCGTGCTCCCGCGCGGCGGCTTCCAACGCCGGGTGCGGCAACCCGCCGGCCTGCTCGCGCAACTCCGCGATCTGCCTGGACAGATCCAGCCGCTCCGCGCGCACCAACACCTGCACTGGCGCGGTCAGCGAATGCAGATACCGCCCGAACGACGCGACCAAAGACTCCTGCTCTGTCGGTGTCCGCAGGCTGAAGTTGACCGTGCTGCAGACCCCGACGACGGCGACGCCGTCCTTGCCGAGATCGATGACCCCGGTGTCGGTGACCGCCTCGGCGGGCAGCCGCAGCGCGGCCGGTGACACCGCGGACGCCGCAGGTGTCCCGCGATGCTCGCCCTTGGCCCCGCGAGTCGCGGTGACCACCTGGCTGGCGAGCCACTCAGGTGCGGGCCGGACTCCTTCCGGCGCGGCTACCCGATGCTGCGGGCTCATCCGCTGCCGCAGCGCCGCGAAGACCAGCCGGTCCATGCTGATGCCGTCGCGCTGCCCCAACGCGAGGAACGCGGCGATAACCCCGACGGGGATCGCGACGATCAGGAACACAGCCACTGGCACCACCGTGTGGGTGGCCGAGTACCCGCCGTACAGCAGGATCCCGGTGACGGCCAGGATGAGCAGTTGCCGCGCGGTCAGTGGGCCGATCACTCGGTCCTCGCGATCGACGTCGGCAGGAATTCGTACTGGCTGACTCACTTCGCTTCACCTCCTCGGGGCTTGGGGGCGCGGAACGCGACCGGAGTCGGGACGGACGGAGTCCGGCGGTAGGCGTCACCGATCCGGGGCTCGGGCTGCGCCTGCCTGAACGCGGGCGCGGCCGGCGGCTGGGAAGCCCTGACCGGCGTTGACGGGTGCGACGGCGCCGGAGTGGCAGGTTGGAACCGCAACTGCGCGGGCACCGACGCGGCCCGGATCGGCCGGGCCGGCGGTGGAGTTGACCCGCGTCGGCGCGGTGCACCAGGAGCTTGGAACTGCGGTGCCGGTCCGGGACGGGGCCCACGCCGCGACTCCGGAGGGGGCGGTGTGGTGGGCGTCGGTGCTGCACTGAATTCGGGCATGGTTGGTCCCTGGGTCGCCGGCATCACAGCCGGATCGTGGGTGGCTTGCTCGGGTTGGGGCTGCAGGAACTGGGCTGTCTGAGACGGCAGCCGCGACCGGCGCGCGGCGCGGAGACGCTCGGCGTCGTGGGCCTGCTTGAGCCGCTGGTTGACCATCGCCGGAGTGGGCGCGATACGCGGCTGACCGGGCCACGGCGGATCGGCCGGGACAGCGCTGCGGCCTCCGCCTCCGCCGCGGGCTTTCGCCGTTCCGCCTGCTGCGCCCGCCTTGCCGAGCAAGCCGGCCTTGCCCGCGACCAGGCCGAAGGTCTTCGCGGCGATGACCGCTTTGACCAGCCCGCCGAGGAACGAGCGGCCGGATCCGACCTTGACCGCGCGCAGCATCCAGAAGGGAATCTTGAAGAGCACCAAGAACAGCGCGATCGCGGCGATCAGCGTGCCCAGCGCGGACAGGGTCGAGCCAAACAGGTGGACCCCGGCACCCAGGAACGTGCGCACCGCGATGATCAGCACCAGCGCTTGCGCGACCTGGATGCCAAGCGTCGCGGCGACCGCTTTCCACCACCACCGGGCCAGCCCGTCGGTGTGCGGCAGGGCATGACACATCAGGAACAGCGGCCCGCTGGCAATCAGGATCAGCATGATCACGATGCGGATCACGTAGACGACCAGCAGCGCCAAACCCAGCACGACCAGGATCAGACCGACCAGGATGATGAACAGCCCGCCGGTGCCGATGCCCTGGACGGCGTCCTGCAGCGTGGTGCCCAGCGACGGCGGGTCGACGCCTCCGCCAAGTACGGCCAGGGTCAGGGCGTTGGCCAGGGTGATGAACTTCTGGATAAAGAACAGCGACAGCGCTGAGGCCAGGAACGCGATCGGGATCCGCGGCCCGATCTCCTTGATCGAGTACCGGGACTGCACGCTTTCGTGCGCCATCACCACGATGCCGGCGACGAGGACGAACAGGCCGTAGAGAGCGAGTACCAACTGCCAGGAACTGCCCCACAGCTCGCTGATGCCAGGCAGGTCGTCCAGCGTCGGCGTCGACAGCGCGGTGTGCCCGATCAGGTCCAGGATCGGGTTGAGCGCTGCGTTGACCAGATCGCGGAACACGCCGTTGATGGCCTTGGCGATGCAGCCGCCGATGTTGGTGATCCCGCAGTCGGGATCACCACTGTCGCCGCCGGTACCCGGCGCCTGGGTGCCTGTGGTCGGTGGGGCTGCCGTCGGCTGCGGGATGCAGCCCTCACCGGTGCACGGCTTGGTGCTCGTCGGTGGAGCGGATGGCGTGCAGGGGATCGGGCTGAGCGAACAGTCCGGTGAGGTCGGCAGGCCGGTCGGCACCGGCAGTCCCGACAGGGACGGGGTCGTCGTTGCAGCCGGAAGGTGACAGACGGGCAGCGCCGAATTCGGTGCGCACGTATCCACCGGCACGATCGGCAGCGGGAGAGGCGGAGCTGACGGCGAGGGCGCCTGCGGTGCGGCGGGCGCGGCAAAGGCGCTGACGGCCAGGGTGCCGGTCAGGAGCACGACGATGCTCAGCGCCAGCAGCCAGCCCGCGCGCCAGCGCCATCGCCGAGCCGGCGGCCGGCTGGTGCTGGCGCCGGAGACCGGCGACAGCATCACGCGGTCCGCGGTGGCAGCGGTCTCGACGGGACCGCCGGACGGGCGGTGCCGGCGAACCGAGGGCGGGGTGCTGACGCTCATCGCCTCAGGCCCCCACGATCCCTTTGAGGATCGTCACGACCAGCGGCGCCAGCGCCGCCAGGGCGTAGCCCCACCCTGCGGACTTGAACGCCGTCTTGGCTTTCTCGATCTCGCCGGGGTCGCCGCCGCCCATCACGTAGCGGACGCCGCCGATGGTCAGGAACACCGTCGCGACGCCCGCGAGGATGCCCATCAGCCAGTTGCGCAGGTTGGTCAGCACGTCGTCGACCGAGCCCGCGAGGGCGACGACCATGGTGTCGGCGTGGGCCGAGGACGCGGTCAGGACGAGCGCCAGAGCCGCCAGTTCGACGGTCAACAGCAGCCGCCGTAGCTGGCGCGCATGCTGACGCCGACTATCAGTCATCGGATCAGTGGCCGGCTCGCTGCCGACGGACGGCGTTAGCCGGCTCGGCGTCGACGGGGCGGCCGAGGACTGGGAACGACCGCGTGGACGGTGGCGATGAGGCCGCACGGCAGTGGCGGGAAAACGATCGATCAGGCGCATTGGGGCACCTCCGAAACTCGGGCGGAACGCGGGTTTCCCCCGCAGCCCTGAACTCCGGAATTCGCGTCCGTTTTGGACACGAGGCCCTGAACTTCCTGCGCCGAACGAGCCTCAACGACCGATACGGACAGTGATGAGCGAGGCAGGTCTCGGACCGGTGCGACTGGGCGCGCCAAGGCCATCGACGTGGCGACCTGGTCGGTCAACGGATCAGTCGGGTCGTCCTGCGCGGCGCTGTCGCGAAGGTAGGCAGCCAGTCGGAGCTCGGCGCGTTTGCGTGTCTTGTAGACCGCCCACTCGCCGATCTGGTGTTGGGCTGCCCAGTCCGCGACGGGCATGTCTTCCAGCCGGGTCGCGCCGATCAGTGCCGCCTCGGTCTGGGTCAGGACTCCGTCCGCGACGGCACGGGCCAGGACCAGATCCGGGTGTCCCCAGGGTGCGTGCGGTGGGGTCGATCGGAAGCCGGGCGCGACCGGTGTCGGTCCTGCCAACGCCTCGGTGAGCGCGTGGTGCCCGGCCCGGTACGCCGCCCAGCGCAGCCGCAGCATGATCCGTGGCGGACGCAGATCGATGATCGCCATTTCGGACAGGAAGCCCTGAAGAACCTCGGCGTGAATGTCGGCAGGATCTCCGGCGAACCGCGCCGAGAGGGTGGCCGCCACGGAGGTCAACGCCGGCAGCGCGACCCCGACCGCGGCGACGGTCCAGGTCGCTCCTTCTGTCCGCGAGCGCAGCACCAGATGTGCCCACACCGCGTCCCGTGTGGCTTGTGGACAGCGGCGGGCAAGCAGGCAGTCGCGCACCTCGTCCAGCGGGATCCGCCGGTCGGGCAGACCCGGAAACAAGCGGCCGTTCACAGACACCGGATCCGGTCCGGTCACCAGCCAGGTAAATGTGTCGCGTGCAATGTCCAACGAGTTCGAGGAAGCGTCGTCGCGACGGCGACGGCAAGTGGATTGAGTAGCCATTGCGTGACCCCCATGGCGTCGAGGCGAGAACCAACGACAACAGGAAGCCATGCCGGCTACTACGGAAATACTAGGTCATTACTAGGTCACTACTAATAAAGCCTTCCAGGGGCTACTACGTCACTACTATTTCGTGCCGGCGGGCTCGTCGAACAAGATCGACAAGGTAGTCGACGACCCAGCTGCGCGGGATCGGCTTTAGTAGCCCCTGAACTGCGGCTTTAAGGTCGACGTAGTAGTGACGTAGTAGCTACAAGGCCCACTCGGTCCACGGTGGCGACGCTGCGGACCGAGATCAACTCAAGGGCGCCGGAAAAATCTTGAAAAAATTGCCGAAGGGTCGTCCAGAAGCTGGGCTCCGTGGCGGCACTCGGATGTCACAGACTGCGTCTTCCTGCGAGAACACTAGAAGCAGTTCTGCCGGCCGCCGGATACGTCTTGCTTGGGACCCAAAGAAGGGAAAGTAACTTCGCTGGGTGTGTCCAAAACGGTGCCAGAAAACGGAGTTAAGGGGTGTCAGAACAACACGGCACCTACCCCGTCGGAGGAACCACGCTATGACCCCGGCACACGACTCCGGCTCCCCAGGAGAGCACTCCCAGGAGCACTGCCCGACCGACCCGACAGCCCCCGTATCGCTGCGGCGGATCCCGCGGACAGCACGCCTGCACACGCTACGCCTCGCGCTACGACACCCTCGCCCGGCCCGCCCGAGCACCGTCTGGCCCTGCGCTCAGGACGATCTCCACGAGGGCACCGGCGTGCTCGCCAACTGGCTGTTGACCGCCGTCATCAAGATCGTCACCACCTACACCCAACCCGGCCAGCGCGTCCTGCTGCTCGCCCCGTCGCCGTACATCGCCCCGCCGGCCTCCTGGTCCTCGGCCGTGATCGGGAACCGGCCCCGACGCGGGCCGTATGACGGACTGCTCGAAGCCGGCTGGACCGTGGTCCGACTCGGCCGCGGCATCCAGACCCAGGCCGCCGGAGCACGCCCGCCCCAGAGCGCCGACGACCTTGCCGCCGGCGGGGTCGAGTCGGAGTCCGGACTCGGACTCGACCCCGTCGGTCCGGACGCCGACGACCACTCGACGCCGCCCTCCGACCGTCCCGCCGGACCGGACACGACCGCGACCGAACACAGTCCGGACCGCTTCGACTTGATCATCACCACCGCCGAACCGCGGACTGTCGACCGACTGGACCCGACCGACTGGGCCGGTCTGCTCACTCCGACCGGCGTCGTCGCCGTAGTCACACATGGTGACCGTTCGGGTAGTCGATTCACCGATCCCGCCGGGCCTCTCGTGCGCTCCGCGCACTACGCCGGACTGCGCTACCTCGACCGCATCGCCCTGCTGCGGGTACCCGTGCGCGACGGCGTTCTCGTCGCTGGGAACGCGGCTCCGCGTGATCGCAACCAGAACTCACCAAGGCAGTCGACGAGCGTCATTCGCCACGCCCCCTTGCATGACGACCTCCTCGTGTTCACCCGCCAACCCGCCCTGAGCGGCGCCACCGACGGCGAGGAGACCTCCGATGACTGATTACCCGACCGCGCCCTGGCCGCTTCCCCTGCCGCAAGGGGACGAGCCACCCAACCCACCGTTGTCGGTCTGGCCGACAGGCCAACGCGACCACGCCGCACAACTACGTGACAGCGGCTGTGTGCCGGGAACTGAGACCGACACTGACCAGATCCCACCCGCCATCGCCGCCCACGCGATCGCCACCTACACCCACCCCGGGGAACTCGTCCTCGACCCCGACTGCGGCACCGGCACCGTGCTGACCGAGGCGCTGCGCGCTGGCCGCCACTCTGTCGGGCTGACCGCCCGATCACGGTGGTGGTCGATCGCTCGCGCCAACATCACCGCGGCCAAACGCGACGGTGCCTGGCGGGACGGATCGGTCCTCGACGCCCGCCCCAGAGCGCTCGCCACCATCCGCGCCGCCGGTCTCATCGGCCGAGTCGGACTCGTCCTGACCGCCCTGCGCACCGCGACCGGCGACGACACGAACGGTCCGGACCGTGACCTCGACTCCGCCTTCCGCGATCTCGCCGCAACACTGACCTACTGCGAGCCGCTGGTGCGCTCAGGCGGACACCTCGTCGTCGTCGCCCGACCCCGTCGCCACCCCGACGGTTCGCTGGTCGACCTGACCACTCCGCTGATTGCCGCCGCGGCTTCGGCCGGCCTGGCAGCGGTCGAGCGGTGCGTTGCCCTGACCGCCGGACTCCGCGGCGGCCGACTGGTCACGCGTGCCTCATTCGCCGAACGCCGCGCCGCCGCCCGAGCGCGCGCCGGAGGGTCGCCGGTGGCACTCGTGGCCCACCACGAGGTGATCGTCTTCCAGCTCGCCCACGACGCCGAGCTCGCCGCCGCAGCAGCGCTCGGCACCCCGTTGTCCGCGGACGCAGGCGTTCCCCGGCCCGCGGTCAACGGCGTCGAGTACCGCGGCTGGAGGCGAGCGGCATGAACACCCGCCTGTACTGCCGGGAATGCGGCTGGCACCCCGCCTACCGCCGCGAGCACACCGCGCTGCGCGCCGCCGCCCGCCACCACTGCACGACCAGCCCACTGGCGGAGACCTCGTCGCCGTGGTGGGTCCGGCTGTGGACACAGTTGTGGACAAACCTGTGGAGCGTGCCGACGGCCGACACCGGCACCGGAGGTGCCGGCAGCGGGCTGCATGACTCCCGCGGCAACCGGGTCGAGTGGGCCGTGCTCGCTGCGCACCACGCCGAGACCACGCGTCGCTCCCGGCAGGCCATGGTCGAGCTGGTTCGTGCTGGCTACCAGATCGGGCCGCCGCCCTACGGCTACCGCGCGCTGCGCATCCGCGTTACCGACCCCACGGGGCACAGCAAGCTCCGTGCCGTTCTCGTCCCGGACTGGCAGACCGCCGCGGTCGTCGCGCAGATCTTCACCTGGCGTGCCGACCACGGCTTGGGGTTCGCCACGATCGCCGAGCGCCTCAACAGCGACCCGCACCAGTACCCGGCCCCGGTGCCCAACGGGCGGTGGACGGCCAGGGGTGTCCGGCGGATTGTCACGAACGTCAAGTACGTCGGTCGCCAGGTTTGGGCCCGCACCGTCGCCGGCCGCCCAGTCCCTGTCGAGCAGTGGATCACCTCCGCGCCGAAGGTGCACGAGCCGCTGGTCGACGAACGCACCTTCCATCGCGCCCAACCCAGCACCGCAGCGCCGCCTGGTGAGACGGGCCCCGACGCGCCAGCGAGCGCGGCATGAACACCCGCGGGTGGAACCTTCCAGCAGTCGCCATCCTGGCGAGCTATTCGGCGACCATCGCCGCGGCGAATTGGGCCTCCACGGTGTTGCCCGCGGTCGCGATCGCGGACCTGCAGATCCCTGCCGGAGCGTTCTTCGCTGGGCTGGCGTTCACCTTGCGGGCCGGTGTGCAGGAGTTCCTCGGAACCAGGCCGGCACTGGTGGCGATCGCCGCCGGAGCCGCGTTGTCCGGGCTCATCGCGTCGCCGCGGATGGCTCTTGCCAGCGCCGTCGCGTTCGCCATCTCCGAGTTGGCCGCCTTCGTGCTCTACGCCGCGATGCGGCACCGGAACCGCGTGGCCGCGATCGGTCTGTCCAACACGCTCGGGTTGCTCGTCGACAGTCTGCTGTTCGTCCCGTTGGCCTTCGGCTCGCTCACCTACCTGGGCGGTCAGATCGTCGGGAAAGTGGCCACGACCGTCCTCGCGATCGGCGTCCTCGCGATCGTCCGCGCACGCCGGAGGGCGGACCCGGCATGAAGTTCTATCTCGGGACGCATCAGCCCATCTGGTTGACCCGCATCCACGATGTCCCGTTGCTGGTGTCACACCGGCGACTTGGTCACCGCCGGACTCTCCCGCGCGCAGTCACCGAGTGGGCGCTGGACTCCGGCGGGTTCACCGAGTTGCAACTGCACGGGCGCTGGCAGACCGACGAGCGCAGCTACGTCAGGGCCGTCCGCCGCTACGCCGACGAGATCGGAAATCTCACCTGGTGCTCGCCCCAGGACTGGATGTGTGAACCCCACGTCCTCAAGCGGACCGGCCTGACAGTTCGCGAACATCAGCGGCGCACCGTGCGCAACTTTGTGAGCCTGCGGGAGCTGGCGCCGGAGCAACCGTGGGTACCGATTTTGCAGGGCTGGGATCTCTCGGAATACGAGCAATGCGCCGAGTTCTACGAGCGCGCCGGGATCGACCTAGCCTCAGAGCCTCGCGTCGGGGTGGGCACGGTGTGTCGTCGGCAGCACAAGGCAGACGTGGAACGCATCATGCGAGCTTTCGCGGCACGCAACCTGCGGCTCCACGGGTTCGGCATCAAGATCGGCGGCCTGAGCCAGTATGCCGAGGCACTGTCCAGTTCCGACTCGATGGCGTGGAGCCGGCGCGGTCGGTACGTCGCCGGATGCACGCCCAGCCACCGCACTGAGTCCAACTGTCTGCGCTTCGCGCTGAGCTGGTATCGGCAGATTCAAGCCACGTTGGGGTCGGCCGGACCGTCTGTAGAAGGCACATGCCCAGGCCCGTTGGCGAGGGTCGCATGAGGACTATCGCCGCACTGTCCGCGACGGGCTCACTGCTCGCCGTTCGACTCCGCGGTGCCCGGCTCGACAAGCGAGACATCGTGTGGCGTGTCGATCCCGAACAGCTCATTCGGCGTGCATCGCAGCGACGTACACAACGCCTGCAGGGTCGCCATCTTCACCTGGACTGGTTGCTTCTTCATCAGATCGGAAACCGACTGGAGGGACAGTTCGAATCCGGCCCGTTGGACGAGGAGTTCACGCAGTTCCGTCGCGGCCCAGACGTCGCGGGAGGCCATGACCTTCCGCAGCCGCCACTCGATCTGCACCTGCTGCCTTCCCACGCTCATCCGTCCACCGTCGTCAACCGACGCTCAGTGTCCCCGATGGCTGGCAGGAGCAGGCCGTCGCATGCCCCGGCGTGTTCGACAGATGACCACCTAAGTCAGGTACAACTTACCTAATATTGATCACACCTGAGTGAATCAGGTGGTACCTTAGTTGGATGGCAGACCTGTCCCCGGCTCAACAGAGAGGAGGCGCCTCGACGCCCATCACCTTCACCACCCTGCCGACGCAACGCCGTTTGCGGTCCGCGCCGGTAGTGATCTTCTGGACTCGCGTCGACCGCCCATCTCGTGCCTACGAGGTGTTCCCGCACCAGTTCGGCAAGGCTGACGGTCCTGCCGAACAGCAAGAGTCCAGCACGGCCACCAGCGCCGGCCCCGCGCAGACGCACTCGGGGAGTAGAGGCCCGTTGGTCGTGGCAGCTTCGGCGATCCCAGCTCATTCAACGCACGTCATGGTGCGTGCCCGCGTTGCCGCAGAACCCGCCTCGCGCGAAGCGGCGACCACAGGTGTCGACGGCTGGGAATGCCCGCTGTGTCGACGGTTCCTGTCGCCGACCAGCAAGCCCGTGAACCCTCGCTCCCCGCGAGCTTCAGGGGCTCGAAAGAGGCGCTCATGTGCGCTCAACCTCACGACCCCGGACAGATCAACGACAACCATGCCGACCTGCCTGCTCCGGTCGAACTGGAGCAACAGAAACGCCCAGAGAGCGGGCACCGCTCGCGCGGTGGCGCGGGCAAAGCGGGACGCAACTTGGTGGTACGCGGCGTTCGCCGCGATCCACCCGACATCCGCAAGCTCGCGCGGGTGGTGGCAAGCCTCGCGGCAGACATGTTGGACAACGAAGCCGGCGAACAGCCACCGCACGCCGAACCAGATGCCGTGGACGCGCGAGCACCCAACCGCCGCCATGCGGCATAGCGCAACACGTATGCGCTTGCCCAGCAATCGCAGCAGACCTAGCCAGCACGCCAACGACCCGAAAGGAAGGTTGAGCGCGATGTCGCTCGCCCAGTCTGATAGCCGCAGCCGTCGCCGGGCCGCGGGACCACATGATCGTTGTGCCGTGCGAGTCGGCCTGTACCAGCGATGCCCCACGGCTGGTGAAAGCGACCGCCTGCGGTCCTATGTGGCTTCCCAGCCTGGTTGGCGCATCCAGCTCTGGAGCACGGACGACGCGTCTGGCTGCACGTTGAAGCGTCGCGGACTGCAACAGATGTTGGAGGCTGTCCGATCCGGCGACATCGACGTGCTGGTCATCAACCAGGTCTACAACCTGTCCCGCACAACACGACACCTCGCCTTCCTGTTCAACGAGTTGACGTCCCGAGGCGTGCGGGTCGTCTCGGCCGCCGATCCCTCTTTCGACACCGAGACACTGATCGGCGGCCTCCTCATGCGCAGTTTGTTCGCCTTCGCCGAGATCGAGCAGGTGGGTGCGCTCGAAGATCTCCGCGTTCGTCGTCACCTAAGGCGGCACTCCGCCGAGGTGCCACGCCTTTCCGGTCAGCCCTAGCACCAGCGGCAGATGCGCGGAAGCCGGCCGCGCAGACAACACCACCAGCCATCCAGACCGAACCACAGTGAGGTGTCATGAGCAGCGCCTATGCCGACTCGAACGACGAACTC
>Ga0307511_10000072_pt1 | contig 83737 bp, 98 predicted proteins | sample 13_EM_MG_FD_200266 | JGI IMG/M metagenome (GOLD analysis project Ga0307511, IMG submission 200266) | Populus trichocarpa ectomycorrhiza microbial communities from riparian zone in the Pacific Northwest, United States - 13_EM | ecosystem: Host-associated > Plants > Roots > Unclassified | place...
CTTGATATTGCATACTTTCTCCTCAGCCCAAGTCCCTTCTAAAGGCTTCTTGGCCAAGCTCTGAGGAGTCCAGCAAACTAACGTTTAGCGTTCCTATTCTCGACTCGCTCAACTCTCGTCTCCCCTCTATATCCGAACACATCTCTTATATCATTTCTTGACCTCTATACGAGGATTCCAGTAAGTGTTATCATACAGATCTCCTCCATTAGCCGTTAGAGACTAGGATAGCTCTGCTATCCCTGGTTCTCAGTCAGTTGCCTGGTCTTTGGGACAGACGAACCGTATAGAGACGCTCGCTTGGAGCGTTGATTAGGCTTGGGCCAGAGTGGCCCTGACAACGGCCGGTACCCTTGAAGGCCATATGCTCAAGAAAATGGGCGGTTCCATGTGTGGAGGAAAAATCCATCGTCATATTGTCCCCCTGTTTGATGGCGCATACCCTAAGTTCTAGTCTCCTCAAGCAGACCACGGTAATACACTGACGATCACAGATGTAGTGAATATAGTACCTAAGTTCCAACTTCGATCGCAAGTTGAGTCGGGACTCCCACCAACCACCCTTGTGTCGATTGCAAAGATTTGTGGACTGCCGGCTGCTTGGTCTGAGCAGGAAGCCGAGCGGAAGCCGGAACGGGTGAAGCGACTCGCAATTCTCTGAAACGTTTTCTAACTCCGTTTGGGTCCACTAGTACTTTACCGCCACGGCATAACCAATATCACTTTGAGGGTATCGTTACATCCTACATACGAGAATCACCCACTAGGTTGGTATGTCCGCGAGGTACAATCGTCGCGCATAAGGAATTGTGCTCGTGCTCACCCCTCGTATGTGGCAAGGGACGGTACCAACCACAATCATGATTCTCCCCGTCACTTCATCCAGGCCCGCGTACTTCACTTCCAGCCGCCGACGCCGATAGTTTACATCGACGCCAGGTAGTTCTGCGCGAAGTCGTCTCGTGATACCCGGCCTCCCAAACACCACCGTGTTGATCACGATCTCCTTGTATCCGCCCACCCCAAAGCTAACGACTATCCCCTTCCGACCCTGCAGCTTGAGGTGGGAACCCACGTGGTAAGCTGGTTGTCCCTCAGTAATTTGGTGATTCGCGACGATGGGGAAACAACCGGATCCGTCCATGTCGAACTCGAGCGTGTGTGTGGCAATTCTTCCTTGAATCCAGAACGCAGGATGTAGGGATACGGTCTTGCAGATGGTGCTGCACCCTGAGATATACCCGTCCCAAGACCACTGCGGCGAAATCGTGACGACATCGTCACCTACATCCCCGAGTTCTGGAATGTGATACAGATAGATTCCAGCATGGCTGCTCGCTATGAGTCCTTTTTCGGACACAAGGAAGAACTGTCCATCGCTACGCCGGTACTCGGCGTCCTGGGTCATATGTAAGTCGAGGCGGTATGGCGCGGAGAGATCATGCATCGTACCCATCCCCCAGGAAGGGACAGAGCAAACCGTCCTGTGACCATGTCTGGACTTGGCTCTGATACGAGGGCGGTGAGCACTGTCGGCACGCCGTCGTTATCGCAGATGAAGAACATTCTGTCCCCTGCCGCTAATATTTCACACACAGAATCGATATAAAAGTCGTCGAAACCGTGGTATCTGTATTGTTTTTTCTCGATGACTTGAAGGCCAGTATCGATGAAGAACGTGAGGGGACTAGAGCCGCTTGGTTAGTACTTTGGGGGCGGTATGAGCAGTCTACGGTGGAGCTTACCCAGCCCATGGCGAAGGGTCCCAGGTATCGACGGACGCCCCCGCCCATACAAGCACAGGGCATCCATAAGACGTTTCCGTAAGGAGCCTACTACAGAATGAGGGATGTTGACCCTCGTCCGGCTCTTCGTGTCTTGCAACCTCCCGTAGGACCCATTCGCCTGTGCCCTCTGTTCTTTCGATTTTATTCAGACCAACGTCCCCATTCTCATAGAGAAAAACCACGAATTCCCCGCCGGGAAGGATGTAGGCGTCTACGAATTCGTCATCCGTTTCGAACGAATGCAGCTCCAGATTCCCTGGGCGACGCTTGATCCAACAAAAGTCCACCCTGGCCCGGGAGATGACCCAATCCTTCAGTTCTGCTTTCGATGGAGTCGTTCCGGGCGGGATGGGGATCTGAAGGCGTGTCGCTTGGCGCAACCAGACCTGGTGCTCATCCACTGCCAATTGCAACCGTTTGCAAGCCTGAGATATGATGACAGTTAGATATGCACGCGACCTGGCCGTCCAAGGGCGACGAGCGTGACCGGGATGATCCACGTACGGATGAGAAACTCAGAATATCAGGAACGTCGCACTTGCCAAAGATCTGGAGCAGTATATCTGACGGAAGGTCAATGAGTAGTTTCGTGTTCTGATTCATCGAGTCTGGGATCAGTAACGGTGGTCGAATCCAGTGGGGATGGGCAGCCGGCGCGACTTCCCATGGCGTTGTTTACACTTGTTTGTCCCCGCCAAAATACGCACGCGGGATGGTCACAGAAATAAGAATTTACACACAGGACGGATAGCACGCGGAATAGACGGGATAAACGCTTGAGATGCTAAAATCTGTGATACAACAGTAACTTGTGGAATTGTAGGGAAAAAAGGACCGATAAGAGGAAATCCATGAAACTGTCGGAACGGAATGTAGCGCGGTGGGAAACACAGCCAAAACAGATGGACTGTGTGTGTCAATGGTTGCGGCGACTATACTCAAATCAAGAAAAGTGCACGGCGGCCCGTTGTAGGAGAAGATTCGCTGTGATTTGAACATGATCGCGCCGAGGTACACCATACTCCCACGTCCCATCATAGTTCCACCAACCATTGGATGAATCTCGCATGCGAGCGTTGAATTGGTCCGCCCCAAGGTAGATGATTGAGTGGAGATCGTAGATGAGATGTTGAGCTCCGGCTTCAACAAAGCAATCTCCTCAATTCAATTGATCGGTGTCTGCAAGAATCTTCCCCCAGAGAAGTACTCACATTCTCCTGGTCATCAAGTTTCCGTTTTAACCTCGCATTCTACCTCCGTTCACTATGGACAGCCCGTTGCTGGGTGTGGGCCTCCATAATGGATTTCTGTCGCTGCCTCGACACAGCGCGCGGGTCCGCCTGAACGACATGTGCAACCGAGGGGGACCTATAGTCACCTAAGCATGAGCCCGTGTCCCCGCATCTTGTGAACCTGTTGTTTTTGTAATGGGATCGTTGTTTCCCGTGGGGCGCCGTTTCGTTGGGCGAGCGGGAAGAGGCACTTGGTATTATATAATCACCTCTAGTACAAATCCAGTAAACCTGCGTATCGGTTCGACATAGTCTCACTCAATGCTATTTCCGACAAATTAATGTCCTGGGTCTGACCCCCACACGCACTGTGACTCATCCTCCTCTCAGTTTTACCGGTACATTGTTAATATTCAGGGGATTGCTGGCGGATCGCCCCTGATATACCAGGGTGGATGTCACACCGGGGTACAATCCAGGGTCGCATAAATACTGGCATGACACATAGTTTTCTATCTTAGCAACTTCAATTACCGTGGTGCCAAAAGACTTTGAATGGCCAGCTTTGCGGTCATCGCTGGCATGAGTCGCGATGTCGATCGATCATGGGATTTCCCAATCCGTTGCCCATCCCCAAATCCAGAGGGGTCCTCGTGTTCTCCGCCGCGGTCCATTGACTTATAGAGTATCAAGGAAGCGCCAAAGTACTACTATAATACCTTCAGCGAGAGTAGAGCAGATGGGTGAGTAAAAAATCGCATGTGATATATAGCATAAACCAAGAAGCGTGAGGAATGTGTGTGGGTTGTCAAAAGGAAGGGGAAAACAATGATGCAAAAATAGAGGGGTTGTATCGTATGGTGCGGGTGCGTGGAAAACATGTCGCAGACAAGAATAAGTATGAGAGCACGGGAGATGGAGAGGGACGGTGGAAGGGGAAAGGTCCTTGAGACAACAAGAAGTTAAAGGGTCGTGAGAGGGAGGGAGAAAGAGAGAGCGTCCAAGCAAGCGAAGTTGCTGCTAACGATACACAATAGTTCCATTCTTTTCATCTTCCAAGTACTTCCCAACCGCGAGTATGTCCTGACCGGACCTCTTCAGGTACCCAGCCAGCACGTTCCTATCCGCGTGCGGTAGCAAGTGCACGAGCTTGTCCAACTGAACGTTAAACTGCTCCTCGGGTAACTCAAATTTCTCGGGAATTTTTGCTTGCTTGTGGACGTATGGGGGCATCGACGCATGGTGAGCGTTATTAGTGTGATTGGTCGGGGGAGGTGGTGCGGGTTTGTTTGACGAAGGGAATAACGAAGGCCGCTTTCCACTAATGGTACTTCTCCGTTTATGGTCTACTTGTTTCTTGGTTTCTTCAGGGCGGGCGACGGGTTGTGCGAGAGTACTATACGAGCGTCCGGGTATGGCCCGTGGCCCGCCTATTATATGGGGTGTCGAGTTCAGTGGCAATGGGTCGGGTTTCTGTTGTGGAGTGGTCCCTGTTCTCTTGACCGTCTTCCCCGGCGAAGGAGGCCGTTTGTCCTTCTTTATACTCGTCTTCCTCCCGATCGAAGAGAAGAAACCGCCTGTAGATTTGCTTGCTGACAACGGTAATGGGATCGGTAGGGACCTCATCGAGGACGGAGGTGATGTGACAGTCGAATTATTTGTCGAACTCCGGGTCATAGGGGCGAGGGACGGGTAAGGTAGAGTGGGCGCCTTTGTCACCAAATCTTCCATCCGGACCGGCAAGTCGTTCATCCTTGTTGACAGATCCGTAGCGGTGTATGCGTCTGGTCGCATAGGGAATGTAGCACCGGACTCGAACGAATCCCTTGAGACTCTCCTCCCCTCAGGCGGTTCCTTGTACGACGAAGGCATATGTCTACCATGGTTGACGCTTGGCTTCGACCTCTTATGACCTAGAGACTTCTTTGGAAGGGCTGATAGTTAAGTGCGCGTCAGGTGAAAGAACGAAATACCCCCCGAGATTTCAGACCATCATACCTCGGGTCTTGACCGCATCCATCCATTCCGTAAGGCCGCAATCGTACATCGCAAGCTCGTTGATCTTACGAGCGTAACCCAAAGACCGCTCCAAAGGAGTCTTGCATTCCAACACGTCTTTGTACTGCATCGAGGCCGGCCACTGTTCGATAATTCTCTTCCGACGTTTCGGCACCGGGGGTAACAACGGGGATGGGGTTCTGGGGGACCCGTAAGAAAGGCTCGAGCTCGAAAGGACGGGAGGCGTATGGGGTAACGCAGAGAATCGTTTCGCCTTCAGGGCGCCCATACCCGGGCTTGGTAGAGATCTTTCATTGACGACAGGTGACCAGGATGAGCTTGGTGGCACATCGGGCAGTTCTGTAAGCTTATTGTGCATGGAGACGGGACGACTTCTGGGAGGATGTGGTGGGCTTGACCTGGATGTGGAGGTGGACGAGCGAGATGACGATCGGGCAGGGACAGGGAGGGGGTCATCCTTCTGGGGAGTGGGGGGCGGGATACTTTCATATGATGTCGACGAGGAGATGATCGAAGAAACTGAGCTTTCCAGAGCTAACTCTGGAGGGAGTGTCGGTGAAAGTGATCCAGTCGCGGAAGGCGGGAAAGCCCCCTCTCTCGTATGAAATGACTTGGCCGGAGGTGGACTTTCGACACTGCATAAACCATCCAATCAGGCGATCAGGAAGTTTTTTGACTTTGATAAGCGGTCACAAAGCTTACCCAATCTCATTGGAGTCCCCCGAAAACAATCTCACGGTCACTTGGCTGGGGTCTCGATCATGGGCAGAGGTGGATTCGCCACTTGTCATAGGTAGTAACTGAGGGGGCTCAGCTGGTTGCGAGGGCGGGCTTCGGTCCTTCGGATCTTTCGGGTTCGAATTCGTAGATGATGAGGAGGTCGTTGGAGTGCGCATCCGTGGGGGGCGAGGTGGGGGGGACATGAGGCCAACCTTGTCGCCACGATTGGGTCTAGTGATCAGCGGTGGAGGTGGACCGGCAACAGAATGGACCCCGGGTTGGTAGTGCAGGTATGATGAGGGGACGGACGGAGAGAATGATGGGGTAAGCAAGGAACCAGGGCCGTCACGTACAGCACCGCTGACGTCGACGACGACTGGCCCAACGACTGGCTTGTGAATGTCTTTAGCCTCCCCTATCTCCGGGGTTAATTGACCGGGGTGGGGAAGAGCAACGGTGACGGATTCGGGAATTGGTGATGGCATTGGTGACCTGTGGGGCGTCTGGAAGACGGGGACCTTTGAACCTTGAATATCGAAATAGGATCGAATGTCGCTGGTGGCCTTGCGTCTGATGCTTGGAGTAGTTTCGTCGAGTTGACCAACAATGCCTATGTCTCTAGAGCCCTTGCGAGGCAAATCTACGAGGTCGGAGACGGATCGCTTGTGGTAAAAAGAGCCTTCAAAGGAAGCGCTGATGGAGTTCGGGATAGACGAGATGTGGGCCGGGGCGGAAGATGGAGGTGTGAGGTTAGTATAAGCGGCAGGCGAAGCATCTGGCGGAGCGATGAGAGCGATACCCGACGACTTTCTTGCCAACCGAGTATTACAACGTGGCTGATCAGAAGAAGGGGTGGTCGTGATGACGTTCGGCCTCTGTCCACGCCTCGCGCTGAGCGGTAGGACCGGACTCAACTCCATGACCACAATCCTCCTTCGGTCGGCTGATAATTCGGTTGGGCGCCGTCCGGCATTACGTCGTTCCCCATCCTCCCTCTTGTGGTTGGCTGGCGATGGAGTCGAAGTGAGATCTTCCTCGGCGCGTTCGCGATTGTATTCGTTTAATTTGGGTTTTGTCGCTGATGATGATGGTGGTGGCTCGTCACCGTCGGACGAATAAGCCGAGCCGGAACCTGATGAAGTTGTACTTGGTGTTGATGCTCTGCGTCCCCCGGGCCACAGGTTCCCGTCACGGGACGGCTCGTCGTTGTCGGCCTCGGACTCTGTGCCTGCTTGCTGGTAGTAGGAGAGGATCCAGTCCGTCTCTTGATGCATGAAGGCTGGCCGCTTGGAGGCCTCGTCTGGAAGTGCCATCGTGAGTTCAGAATCACTCAGACCCATCAACCACAAGCGGACGGGGAAACCGCAGTACGAGCGCCTTACTCACCGTCATCGGATCCGAACTGCTTGTCACACACTGCGACCGACATGTCAAGCTGTGATACCTCGGGTCGCATACTCGTCCAGTCGTTGGGGGGATTGAGGTGGTGGTTAAGTGAGGAAGAGCCCCACTTGGACGTTAGGCACCGAGATAGTATACTCAACTGAATTTCACACCAGGGACACCACAGCCGTTCCCGATCGTCAACATGGACTGAAACAACAACAGGCGAGTGAAACACTGCTCGTCTACTAGTACACTTTGCAACATATTGGGCGGTGATCAACAACTCCCCTTCGCTTCACCAATCGATCTTCTTCTTCCCGGCAGCCTGAGCTCGGGTCAGGAGGATCTTCGTTCCCTCGTACCCAAACCCATCCAGCCAGGGCCATGTCGCCGTCCGGCGCACCTCGAATTCCTCGATATCACTAGCCTTCTGCAGTGTCAGAGCAATGTCGTCCAACCCGTTCAACAAACAATGGCGCCGGAATGGATCGGTGGTGAAAGGAATTGCCTCGCCGTTCGACCTCCGAACTTCCTCCGCCTCCAGATCAACTTCCAACTCTAGCTTCTCCTCTGCGTCCTTGGCCAGCGTGTGGCATTGCTCAGCGGTCAGGACGACTGGAAGCATTCCATTTTGCATCGTGTTGTTCTTGAAAATGTCCGCAAAGCTGGGGGCGATGATGACATTGATCCCGAAGTCCTTCCTGAAATTAGCGTCATCAGTGAGTGGCACGTTTGTCGGGGTCGATCACCATCGGACTCACAAACTCCAAGGAGCATGCTCCCTTGAGCTTCCGCAACCAAAGTTCTGGCCCGTGCAGACGAGGATCTTGGCCTGTGTGTAAGGAGGCGTGTTGAGGATAAAGTCGGTGTCTTCTCCAGTGCGTGGGTCCTTCCTGAGCGTGTAGAAGAGGGCGTTTGCGAGCCCAGTTCTCTTGAGAGTCTTCAAGAACTGCTTCGGAATAATCATGTCCGTGTCCACGTTGTCGATATGGAGTGGCGCTGCGATTCCCTTGACCACCGTAAATTTCTCCACGCTGGAAGGTGTCGATGCCAATGGCAGAGTTTTGTCGGAGTTTGAGGACACTTCACTGGGTTTGATAGGGGTCGGCGATGGCAACACGGGGTCCGTCAAGAATTCAAACGCGCTGGTCAACTTCATCTTTGGGGCCGACGTTTCCGTATCGATACCGAAGTATTTCCGGACGTCGGTCAACTTGCCGGTAATAGCTGCCGCAGCGGCCATGGCGGGGCTGACAAGATGCGTACGTCCACCTGCGCCCTGACGGCCTTCAAAGTTTCGGTTACTCGTGGAAGCACAGCGTTCACCTGGGGCGAGCTGGTCGGGGTTCATGCCCAAGCACATCGAACAACCGGCCTCCCGCCAGTCAAAACCGGCCCTCTTGAAAATGACGTCCAGCCCCTCGGCCTCAGCATGCTGCTTGACCAAACCAGATCCTGGGACGATCATGGCGACGACACCCGGAGCGACCTTGGTGTCGGGTCCAGCTGCAAGGACAATCTTCGCGGCGGAGCGCAAGTCTTCGATACGTCCGTTGGTGCAAGAACCGATGAATACCTTGTCGACCGTGATGTCCTCCATCTTCGTGTTCGGAGTGAGGCCCATGTACTTGAGGGAGCGCTCCACGGAACTCTTCTTGGTGGAATCGGTGATGGTGGAAGGGTCGGGAACAACACCAGTGATGGGCACTACATCCTGAGGAGAGGTACCCCAGGTGACGGTTGGAACGATGTCCTCTCCACGGATGTCGACTTCAATGTCGAACTTGGCACCTTCGTCCGACTTCAGGGTCCTCCAGTAAGCCTCGGCCTTGTCCCAGAGTTCGCCCTTGGGGGCCAAGGGTCGGCCCTTGATGTAGTCGAACGTGACCTCATCCGGAGCGATCATGCCCGCACGAGCTCCAGCCTCGATACTCATGTTGCACATGCTCATCCTAGCCTCCATACTGAACCCGCGGATGACGGAACCAGCGAGCTCAATCACAGATCCAGTCCCTCCAGCCGTGCCAATCACACCAATGATATGGAGCATGACGTCCTTCGAGACGACACCCTCGGGGAGGTTACCGGTAACGTTGATTCGCATATTCTTGCCCTTCTTTTGCAAGATGGTTTGGGTGGCGAGGACGTGTTCAACCTCGGAGGTTCCGATGCCGAAAGCCAAGGAGCCGAAAGCACCATGCGCTGTGGTTTTGGTCAGAATATGGGGGAGGAACACGAGGGAACCGCGCCTACTTGACGTGTGAGAATCACCACAGACACAAGTGGTACCAGGGAGGGTGAATCCCTGTTCGGGTCCAATGATGTGGACGATCCCTATCGGAGAGATAAGCTCCCGTTTACACATTTGAAACGTTCACCCCGCACACACACCTTGACGTCTATCGGTCATGCTGAAGTACGTCAATCCGAACTCCTTGACGTTGTCCTCCAGCGCCAAACATTGGGCGCGCGAATCAGGCTCGGAAATGAAAGACGAAATGGTGGTGAAGTTTTTGCGAGAATTCGTCCTGGGTATTACTCAAAATTCACTTCATTTAGCCAGATGAAATGAATATTTACGTACGGAACATTATGGTCCACGGTGGCGAGGGTGCAATCTGGGCGGCGGACCGGCCGGCCGGCGCTCCTCCTATCGTTGAATTCTGATTCAGATCCTCATCAGAATGGGAGTGTGGGTTGAACATACAATCCTTCGAATGCCTGAGGGCTGGTGACCTCGTGCACGAGATGGCTGCAAAGAAACACCGGGTCAGCTCTTGGCCCGTCAAGATAGGATGATGGAGACGATACCGATCGATGTAGATCAGGGCTGGATCACCCTCCTTCGGGGCAGAGCTGGAGACACCATGGGGTTAGGGCAAGAGACAGAGACGGAGACAGACGGAGAGGTTGGCTAACATGACGTGATCATCCCAGATTTTGTCGTACAACGTACGGGGCTTCTGTACAGGAGCCGGCATGGTAGTAGTATATGGAAGTGGAATCGGTAGGTGTCTCTGATTGTGTGATTTTCTGGTGAGTGAAAACGGGATCGGATCAGTAAAGACAGGGTCGTGGCCGCCATTTTTGAGACTGACCTGGCAAAGATTCAGCAAAGATCGCGCGTATAGAATGTCCTAGTTGTCCGCTCTTGGGGAGGAACTGCTGTTGGGAGAGAGGGCAAGAATGATAAGAAGGGAAGTGTCAATGGAACGCAGGGCGGAAATTATAAACCCGTGGATTCGGCCGAACCGAGTCAGATGTCAAACAGCAAGCACTCTCAAATGAACGCTTTTCGGACGAAAGGCATCTCCGCTAAACGTACACCAACGCTTCGACGCCCCCGCTTATTTCTATCAGCGACCCCACAGTTCTCCTTCGGCCGAAGCACACCGAAACAGACGAGATCTGATTCGGCTCACCGCTGATTGGCCAATTGAATATTTCCCACGACTGCTACTGCTCCCTTCCATCGCCACCATGACCACAGAGGAATCCTAGAAGTACTAGACCCACTTTTGGGACGAACTATGTGCCCGCGCTTGCTCTCTTGGTCTCCTCCTCCGGAGACTTCAAGGAGGCGCCGATTGATCGCTTCATCGGACGAGGCTGAACGCCGGACATTGAACGGGGAGCCCAACCACTTCGACCAGCTGCAGCAATCTCCGTCACATCCGGTACAAACGCAAGGAACCGCGCGCATGGCAAACTACTTATGGGTTGATTGAGTAGTTTCACGAATAGCTCCTAGGGACGCCCGTTCTACAGTGCGCGCATTTTCTCAGGGCGTGGGGCTTATCCAAGTCGTTCTCCATGAGCAATTCCCCCACACGGGTAGAACGGCCATCTTAAGCTTGGCGAATGAGGACAAATTTGGTACAGACTGTGTCAACGGCGGGGTTCAGAATTTCAGCATTGTGGTTGACAACACATTCATCATTCCGAGAGAAAGTTCGTGTTCAAGCCTACCGTAGTTGGGGAACGGGTGAGCGCTGTCGTGGCGCAGGTTTTTACTCCGACGGTCTCCAGACCCCAAGCTATTGAACCCAGGCAGGATCACAGCGCATAATTGGTAGAAACAGCTCATTTCTCGGGGGTATCCCTCCAGTGGCGCCCCAACAATACAGAGCAAGGCTAACCAAAGGGGTTCCTTCGCTTGAGGTTCCCGGGCACGCCACGTAATTCTGCTCGGTGGTACACTCATTCCATGTAGTCCAAACTTGCATGCAATCAGCACATTCTGTTGCAAACGTGGGACCTTTCTGTCGGGGAGCTTTGATTGGCACGGTAACTTCCGATCGACTGTAAAGCACCCTCCCGATTTGGACTCCAACCCAAGCCACAACCCGACATCCGTCCCGGCCAGGTAACGGACCCTCCCCTCACCGATTCGACATGGCCAAATCCAAGAAGTATGCACCTGGACCATACTGTATGGCGGACACTAGATTCTGATGTTGGATTTCTTGCCAGCCACACAAATCACAACCAGAGCCGCAAGGCCCACAGGAATGGCATCAAAAACCCGAAGAGCCACCGGAAGACATCCTTGAAGGGGGTGCGTCCATGTCTTTAGCACATTTCTTGAGCAGCTCGGATATTGATGGAAACTGTCCTTTGTTAGGTTGACCCCAAGTTCAGGCGCAACGCCAAGTTCGCTCTCGCGGGATCAGTGCGTGCCGCTCTTCTATGTCCACTGTTATCCAGAGTCACTAAATCCCGTCCGTTCCGCGATCTCACTTACAGCGAAAAGCAGCACTGGAGAGGAAGGCAGCCTCATGATCTCGTCGACGGCCTTGTTGACAGGCCCCGTCGTCCGATCGCTTTTCCTCTCTTACCCTCTTGTACATCCATCAGCGTACGCCGACAACATACATGTGACTTAGCACGTAGGGGTTCCTTTTCATCGATATGCAAGCCAAAAACAGTGTAATACCAGGGCACTAGGACCGCCTCCTGTCCTCACGGGCAGTATCTGTGGGTCAACCTAAGCAGGGATCCCCAGGAAGTGGCCAAATCTATTCGCTGGTGTAGAGCCATTCCCCGTGTTCACTGCCAATGCCAAATGACTGGCGAGCCAACATCCGGATCTGCTGGGCATACCCTGAGATATCGGTCCAATACGGTGGTCAAGCACCGGTTGCTCTAGATGTTGAACTTCAAGTTCACGGCGATTTCACGAAACGGATGGTGTGTACCCAGAAACCCGTTGATCCAATCCGTTAGGTAAAACGGCAACGCGCGTTGGGCCCACTCGAGGAACACCACTTGTCGATGAGAACGCAGAGTGGGACATCGGCACAACAGCCTTTCACCTCCGACGCCCTGGGCTCCTCAGGTAAGTACAATACTACAAATCCTGGGTGAAACGGCGAAGCTGGGAGAAGGTCCAAATCCCCCAGGTGATGCCGGATCATCACCTCGCTCGACCAAAGCTGGGTCAACCCACGGCTGACACGTTTACTCCAGTTGTAACGCCTTGCCCCGGGCCGGCGTAGAGATGGAGTACAAGTGTGTTTGTCGCCGGCTCGCTTCCTGTTTTTTGGACACGTATTGTTCAGCTATGGACTTAATATACGAATGTAACAGAGATGTGGATAAGGGTGAAAACAGGATCGTCAACGTGCATTCCAATCGGTTCCTTATCCAGAGCTAGGACTTCCTCATATGCCACAACCCCGCAGCGTAATTCAAGCTGGCAATGGTACACCCTGATGTTCTACCCCGGGCCGTGTGTTGCGGTCTTCCAGCCAGCGCAACTCAACAGTCCTCCACAGCTCGTCGCTGAATCCGAGACGTTTTGCCCCCTCCGGTTTCATCGGCCGGACCCCCTCCATAATCTTGTTGACTGCGAGGATATGTGAACTTCCCGCTTCATCGTACGCCCTTGATCGGGGCTCGTCGGGCATCGATTCCCCTCAAGGAATCGCAAGGCTACAAACTCCCCGGGAAGGGTTGCAATTACTCTGAGTCTTCGCTACTGCTAGAATCTGACTCCGGTGCAGGTCCGATGGCCGCATCCGATGAACCTACGAACCATGGGTGCTTCAAGAGATCTGACGCGCTAGGTCGTCGCAGTGGGTCAAATACTAGGATTTGCTGAAGCAGCTGAATCAACCCGGGTGTGTCGTCAACCTTTGTGTCCGATCGGACCCACTCCTCGAGGGGAGTGTCGCGGGTGCTGGCAACATATGATGCTCCTGCATGTTCCATTGAAAACCAAAAACCTTTCACGAGTAAGCCTACATACCCAGCGAGAATACCCATTCCTCAGGAAGTGGCCCAAGTACGGCCATCAGTTCGTCCAGCACCGCCATTTCATTAAGGGCAGCATAGTTCACCAGAGGCATTGACATGGCCAGCTCAAATATCTTTCGCAACGTCAGCCTTGTACCGTAGTGTTGATCTCGTGGAGACCTACCAGGCACCCCACCGACCAGACGTCCACCGGCGGTCCAAATTCAATCCTGAGCGGCGTCATGAAGTGGTTGAGGATCGCCTCAGGTGCCCGAACTTGTAATGGAGAGTGCATGTGTGCAGGTGCCCCGGTACTGATGAAAGCTACGGAATGTTGATGCTTGGTGACACAGTTAAGACCATTGGAACGAACCTTCTCCCAAGTCAATTATCTTTACGCGGAGGGCATCTCTCTTCACGCGTTTCACCAGATTTCTGGAGAAAACAAAGTACCTTGGGAGTGAATCGGTTTGGTACGCCCGGTTTCGAATCAACACCGGTACACATTTCGGTAAGCCTACGAGCCGCATCGCGTCTTCCTCGGATTTCCCGTCGAGATCGGGGATCTCGAACGCGATGTTGCCGCTGTGCAGATCTAGATTACATGTGTGAGCCGTCGACCGGTTGACAGAACACAGGACAGTTGACTGGCCTGCGTGAACCACCCCACAATCGTGGAGGAACGAGATTCCGAGCGCGATTTGATGAGCGAGAGATTTAATCGCCTGGCGGATTATGGATGGGCAATTATTGTACATGTCCGAAAGTTGGGGCCCCATAACTTTGAACACCAACACGTCATGTTTTCCGTTTGGGCCTTCTACTTCAAAACGATCTAAGGGTGCGAGGACGCGATCGGATCCAGGATGCGTCCCCGACCGGGCCGCGAGATGGTGATGAATCTTGACCTCGTTGTTCTTGCCGGTAAGCTTGGCCACGACGAACTTGAGGGCGACGTATCGGCTATATGACGGAAGGGTTATTAGTGGCTGGGATCGACTGTGATGGGGAATGCTTGCGAAAACGAGTTGGCTCACGTCTGAGTGGTCGATTTGAGGTCGCATGCGAGCCAGACTGTGGAATAGGTGCCGAATCCAAGTTTATTGATCACCTTGTACCTGTCGCAATAGACATCCCCAAGGTGTACTGGATGATATCCCCCAGGTAGATAATGTCGTGGGCTCTCCAAGCCCGGGCCAGAGAAGTAAAAGTCAAGGGGCGTGAGGGGCTCCATAGGGGCTCCGAGACGGTATGTGCGTCGGCGCAAAAGCGGGCGAAGAGGAACCTTCGCAGGTTTTAGCAAATGCCTTGCCACCTTGGTTTGAGGAACCAAGGCAGTACGTGCACGGAACAGGCTACTATGTCTAAGCGCCTCGTACGAGAGACCGAGTGGAGGGACGGCTTAGCACAAGTTTTCAGCGGTTCGTGACTTGGGCATCCTATTTAACCGTCATGTCTTGCGCTGGGGAACGAGTACAATGGGGGAGGCATAAATTTTACTTCGCCGCAACGGCCGGCTTGGTCGTGTCCCTCATTATGAATAAAATCCTCGATGCTCGACAAGGTAAAACAGGGGAGAACATGACTGAGAGGTTGTCTGTTTTCATTTACAACATTCCATGGCCCTACGAATCTACGACCGCTTCTGCATGTTTTTTTGGAGTTGGGCGTGAAGCCTCATAGCCTGTAGAACCGAGTCAGCTATCGACAGAAACACCCCGCATTGTCTCACACATACCGCCAACTCATCTGGAGGCATAGCTCCTTTCGCCATATTGTGTTTTCCCATCCTAAGTTTCGGAGCTCCGGACTTCATTGTCGCCTTCAAGGGAGGTTCATTGAGCAGAGCTTCACACTCTTCTTCCGTCGCGATGTGCCCCTGAAGAAGCTGGAAAAACTTGTGACGAAGGACGACCTTGATCTTTTCAATCACTTGGGAGGCGTACCACCCATCCGTGGCCTTGATCAAAAGGGTGAGGTGGAAAATTAGGAAGAAGAAAAAAGCAACACGAGTTCACATACGTCGCACTCGTCTCTGAGATCTTCTTCGCTCGCGCCCTCTATCATCTGCTTCAACATCTCGTCGTGGATGTCACACAGTTGGAATGCCGCGGTCTCCGTGTTGAGTCGAACCCCATCAAAGATATGCGAAAATCTGAGATTTTCAACGTGAATCATTCTTCCAGAAAGGGTTTCTCAAACACAAGCTTACTTTTTGTCCTCTCCACCCTCGGTAGAATTCCGGACGTCTTGTCTTCGTTCCGTGACCGAAGGGCGCACGGTGGAATGGTTCGCGTTCCGAAAATACATACGTTGGTAGCTAAGCGTTTTGTGAGCGGTGAGGTCATCGACAAGCGTGGTGCACAATCGATATCGATACCAACAAGCGTGCATTCTCGTCTTTTCGAGGGTCATACCCGAACCTGACGAATGTATCCCTCCAAGGACCATCTTGGAAGACGTAGGCAACAAGTGGGAGGTGGATCTTCGAACTGCGGCGGCCGACTCAGCATCCTGAACCAACGGATGAGGAAGCAAATGAGATTCACTTGTGGATCTCCCTGGCCTCAGCAGGGGTGAACTGGTTTAGGATCGCGGTTCGTGTCCAGATAGGACGTTGAGTAAATTTCTGACAGGTGGTCATTCCAGAGCGCTGGACGCGGCATAGAGAAATCCGCCTACCTCTGCAAGCGCCTTTTGGATGTTGCTGTTAACGGAGTTCCTCATCTGCGCAACCACGTCGGTTGGTTCGCTGGGAACCTAGGCTGCCTCAATACCGCTGATACGTTCGTAAACTGGAGTGTACCAAACCTACCCCGGAATCCGTGTACATCGCAGTGACAGGACCGTACCCCTTCCACCTGTCCTTGTTGACGAAGCGTTTCCTCTCCACCCCTGTCGATTCATCAACGATGGTGACGACGCGCGAGTTAGGATTTGCCTTGAAACTTGAAAGAGACTTAGCACTTTGGTATCTTGGTGAAGACACCGGATTAACCTACTTGTATTGCTGAGGGATACTGATCCTGCTGAATAGAGGTGGAGGGAAAGTCCGCATTGTGCTCTTCATCTCCACTGTAGCGGCCGAAGGTTCCCCAGATAACTCCGGATCGATTACCATGGCATCTGGGTCTCGAGGTGCTGTGTAATCTTCCTTTTCCTCCGGGATGGCGAACTTGCGGATCGCATCAACTGGAGGGGGTGAGGTCTCGATGCAAGCAACCCGGATCGTCGACACTGACCATCGAGATCCTCCATTGCCATTCGGAGTTTTGAGATGGGGTCTTCAAGATCAGGGTTGTACTGATAATCAGCGAGTCCTGAACGCGGGGCCAAGGTATAGTTGGGACTGAGGAATCAAACCTGGCCAGTAAACTCACCTCGGAAGCGAGCAGTGCCAGGGATCAGGCCAACAGGTTCGATGGTGTATTCCCCGACCGGGCCAGCACCTTGTCCATCACCGGAGGTCCCCTCCACGCGTTTTCTTCTCCTTTTTACAACTTTGAGAAGGATACTGTTCGTTTGAACTACTTCTCCGGCGATTGGATGCGCGAAGGGGTTATCCGGTCGGTATCTAAGCTCGAGGAATGTGTCAGGTTTGCTAGATTTCCGAAAGGCCCTTTCGAGAGCCTGCTGGCCACCGAGCGTTCTGATTGCTTCTGGGACTGAAGTTGGTTGCACGTATCCGGGATACTCAACGGAATATACCCTAACAGGGGGGATTTGAATCTCAGGCGCGGGAGAGGATGTCGTGGTCCCGAGGGCAGACGAAGTCGAAGCCATATCGAAGGAGCGGAGTGGAGCAGGTAACGAGTATTAGGAGAGGATACAGTCGAAAAAGCGTGCAGGTGCAGAATTTTCTACTTCTTAGACCAACGAGAGAAGTCCGTCAACTCTTCCATAGCCTCCTGGAGGCGCGAAATGGAAGGGTAAGTCGCGGGAGGGGACAAGAGGCAAAACGCGATGACGCACCTTGGAAGACAAATCGACTCCGGCATTCTGCAGCTCGGTAATAACTTTCTTCGCACCATCCCTGAACTTTGAGCTCATGGCCAGTTTGAACATTTGGGTCTTGGAAGGTGGCTGACCGCTTGAAAGGTCGATACCTATTGCGGAAACCAAATGTAAGCACTCCGACCCACCGCATACGGAACCAACGGAACCGCAACGAACCCTCGTCTTTCAGTATTTGAGCAAAGTCATTCAGGGCAGCCAGCGCTGCGGGCTTGTCAGCGAGTTTCTTGAATAGCGCAGTGTTCTGGTAGCGAGCTGGGAAGGTGCTGACATCCTCCGACGCCCTCCATGCTCTCGTCTGGGTGAAATTTCTATGTTGCAAGAGTAAGCTGGTCGGTTTCCTGTGTGCAATGGTCCGGAGCAGTGGTCCCGAGGCGCTTCGGAGACTTTGGGAGAACATGGTGGTGCCGTCTTTCTGGTCCGTCAGTGTTCCCACGGCGAGCTCAACATGGACGATGATTACTACTCCATCGACGCAATCTTAGCTGAGAACCACGTTGAGTATTCCCATCGTAAACTTGGCGATTCTGGTGGATACTGAGGCGTGCGATGCAGAAGGTGCAATGCAAGTTTAAACAAGACATCCCGGACATGGGCCACTTGGACGGTGGCTCGGAACGCGATGTACGCGTTTACCATCCCTTTGTCGCGCTGTGGTATTGAGGATGCCACTGGGTAGATCAAACGAGAGAGCAAGGTGCAGATCCCACTGTGGATGGCTTACATCTTAATCTACTCGTACGTGCACCCCGGGCGTGGTTCAGAACATTCGAATTCAAGATACGATAGGGACTACGCGGATTTCACGATACCAGGACCCTTCAATACCCGGGTGCAGAACGCGCTCAGAGCAGAGCCCACAAGCGTTAAGCTCGCTGGACTAGTTGGTGCGGGAGGTCTGTGGTATGGATTTGGAAGGATGCTCTTAGCGCTGTATGTAAACCATTTTCCAAGTACACAGCAACAAGTGGACCGATGATCAGAAACTCCTCAGATTAGATGATGAACACGGCGACTTAATGTCCGCGCTACTCGCGAGGGTGGGAGACACAGCCGCGACCCGTGACCGGACCGCCTGCCTAACGATTGTCCCTCTAGACTTTTAGGCAACGGCTGCTCGAGGTCGTTGATCAGGCGCAGCACTTTGCAGCCTTAGGTCACGCAAGTGGTGGTGGCGCACATTCGAACGACGCGACGCAGTCATTTAGGGAGGGTCTAGATGTGACCGAGAGAGAACGTAAGTAACTTGATACGCGGACCCGGCTGCGGAAACATTGAACCTGGATCACCACAGTATTCGGCCTCGCGCAGGAAAGCTCGAAGAGAACGAAAAGGTGGTACGAGTCCGGTGACAAAGGACGGAGGTGATATGTGTTTTCCTCCCCTCACCTCGTAAATAGCACGCATGGTGGCGCGTTTCACTCTTTTTTTATCTTAACGTCGCTGGGTGGTGTGCCATTATTATCTTGTGCCAGGCTCCATTCATGGACGAACCTATGCAAGGCGGACGTCCCGTAAGCCTTCGGCCGGGTATCGGACCAAATATTACGTACCACTTCACACTGGCCCAAAGTCCCAGTTCAATGAACGTCAAGACAATGAGGTGGACGTTGCCTCGGGTAAGCACTGCCAGGGCAACGAGGACGACGAACAGAGCAGCAAAAACTCCATCGACGATGAGCAGAAATGTTGGGTCGAGGGAGGATCCGGGTTCCAAAATACCCCCAAAGAGCGAGCCAGACTGGGGCTCTTCTTCTCTGTTACCAGCGTCAGACATGGCGGTGTTGTTCCAGAAGGCCGTATCTCTCCTCATCACCCGATGTGGCGAATGGCCGCCGGGGATATCCAGCCGGAAGCTTTTGCACTGCCGCGGCCACGAGGCCGAGAATGCTCCATAATGGCAGCGGTCTCATTTACTCCCGTTGTACTTAACCGGACAGGTTGGTGGCATGCACAGGGTGCCCCCTTCTCGATACTAGTACCCTGCTTCGCGGTATGGACGTCGCTGCCTCTTTTACAAAGATCGCTGTGAAGCTTGCTGGTGACATTTGTGGGGTTCCTGGGGTTCCAATCCTCGCAGATACCATCGTCGCCCTGATCGAAACATGCGAAAGCATCCCGAAGCAGAAGTAAGTACACCATGTGTCCCGTTGACGAGGCAACTTACACGGCGTATAGGCAAAACATCAAAGAATTACTGAAGCGATGCGTCAATCTCCTTGAAGTTCTTGAATCCGAGGCATCACAGGGACCGTCCACGTCAAAGGGACTGGAGAGGGCTATCACCCAAGCCAACGAGTGAGTGGATCCGTATCCATTGTTGACTTACTCAACTTATGACCGCTGTGCAAACCCAGGGTCATTCACAGTGTGGAGAAGCGGATGAAGCGTTGGGCAGGGAAGAACCGATGGAAGAGGTTTCTCCGTTCCGGCTCAATAGACGACGACGTCACAGGCTGCACGGCGGAGATCGACCGTACCGTGGAGAAACTCCAGGCATGTCTACTGAAAATGCAAAGCCTACAATGACTGACGATTGAGGTTCTCTTAGCTCTTTTTCCATGCCCAGGTCCGGAGGGACACAAGAGAAATAGTGGAACAAATGCACACTATCGTCATTTCGACCACCAACCAGGAGGTCCGGTTCTTCCCTCAGAACCCCGAAGACAGGTACGATGTGATGAGGGATCTGCAACAGGTGCTATCTCGCGTTTCCAGAGACTCGATCCTGGTGTCCTAATCAATATATAGGCAATCCGGGTTATCGACCCATCGGACAAGGAAGAAAAACACAGGCTCAACACCCTCCGACAAAATATTTACGAACTGCAAAAGGATTTCGGAATCGTGTTACCCGACGCGAAACTCGTAGACAGCGAGCTCCAGATCACGGCTGAGTCCCCCATCGGTGGATGCGGGGTCTACGACCTATACCCAGGGATATACCTCGGTAGAGATGTCTGGTGTAAGAAGCTTTCCTATGGTGATCCAGATGGGAAGGCGATGATGGTGAGGGCGTCGTTTTATCGTTTAGTTCTCAGCTCAAGTACGACCCCTCCAGAGGTTCAGGCGGGAGATGGATATCTGGAGCAAGCTGTGGAAGAGGGACCAAGAGCAGCATCGCTTGGAAAACACTCCCCCTCGGGTGTTACCTCTGTATGGCTTTTACATGCCATACGAGGGAGCATCGTAAGTTTGCAGAGGTATCCAGCCTGATTCTATCTGACCTGCGGGCTCAGGTATCTTGTGAATGCAAAGGCCGAGCGTGGAACCCTCCGCGAGGTGTTGCGATCCGGGGTACAACTGGACGCCTTGAAGATGGTGAGGGTCTTCCCATCCGCCGTCCGGATAGTTTGCTGACCATATTCACAGATCAAGGGGATCGCAGAGGTACTCCGCCTGGTTCACACCATGGAACCCCCCATCTTCCATGGGGATCTCAATTGTGTGCGTGTTTTTCCCACCGCGTAGCCCTAGTGCTCATAGTGAAAACTTGCAGACGTCGATTGTCGTTGACAAGGACTGGAACCCGCTGCTGCAAGATTTCAGGCTCTCAAAGGTATTTGTTACTGATGGTATAAAGTTAAGCCCATCACTGACATTCTTCCCCAGACTGCCTTCGACGTATCGGGCCCGACTGCAGTGACGCACACTATCGAAAAGCACACTCCGGGGGGCATAGAGTCCGTTAGATGGATGGCCCCAGAGACATTTAACCCGCGAGTTGGCACAACCAGCTCGGATATATGGTCTTTCGGGATGGTCATGTACGAAGTCCTGACAAGGAAGGACCCATACCACGAGCATCCGATGTTCACCGTGATCGCCAAGGTCGCGAGCGGTGGGACTCCAAACCGACCGGAGACCATTACGAACGACAAAATCTGGAACCTGATGAAGGATTGTTGGACGTTGAAGCAGACGGAGAGGCCGACAATACGAGACGTGATTAGGAGGCTGGAGGACTTATGAATCTCGGAGGACCAAGTCTTATACCAGGACGCGAGCTGGGGTCGGACTCATACTGGACGGTTGTTTGTTCGTGTTAGAATCCGGAGCCAGCGCTTCTTTACCCACATCCACACTCATCTAATTCCCATGTACCCATTTGCAACCTATGTCTTGCGGAGCTACTACAAGGCGACGGGTTGGAACGAAGATAACTTGTACGCGAACCTAACCCGCGCCTCTCATGGTCAGGCTACTTCACGCTTCGGTCCGGGCGGTCTACTAAAAACAAGTCCCGGGTTACAGCTCTGCTCGATTTCACGGTTCCACGGGGTCTTCACTTCTCCATCTCCAAATCTCCAAATGCCCTATTCCGAACTTCCTACGCGATGGATGCCCTGCCGTCCCTGCACGGTTCTATCGGCTACATTTTCACGTCGTGTGAGCTCGACGTCCAGAACTCGTACAATGTGCAGTTGAAGGATATGGTGGAACGGTTCAAGGTGTACAGCCAACCGCGAAAACCAGAGGAGAAGGAAGAGGTGTGGCTAGCTGGCGAGAGGGTGGATACCAAAGGTGCGTACGTATGTTCCGTCACCAGTTTCCCGATCGAAAGTGTTAACAGGACGTGCCCTTGTTAGATTATTTGCTTTACGGTCGACTATACATCCCGACCGGTAGAGTGGATGCTCTGTACTCTACGAGACTGAGCCCCAATCTCCAAGCTTTGGTGGCGGCCATTTCAGATCCTCGGTCAAACTCGCTCTCGACGGAAAGGACGCGAGGTGTCAACATCCCCACGAGTAACGTTATGCTTAGCCTTCAACACGACACCGGGAGGACATGCACAGAGTACACGTGGAGCGCAGAAGATGGGATGCTCGGCGTACGGTTACTTCACAACTTCGGAAAGCTTGCGCCGTCACCAGAGGAGGCTGCCAAAGCTCTGCAATCCGTGTCAACCGGTTCTCGTCAAAAACGCGTAGATGAAGAAGAAGCCATGGAGGGTGGATTAAAAGGACGCATATCAGCCGGAGCCGAAGTGTACTTCAGTGCCGGGGAACGGAGTGCTGGTGTTTCCACCGGGATCCGATTCACTACATTACCGGACGCTACACCCCCTTCGTTCCAGCTCCCTTCCACAGCCTCTTCGGTCCTATCTTCATCTTCCCCCTACACCCCATCACAGCCCCCAACCTCGATCACGGCGTTATTTAATCCTATGCTGGGGCACATATCGGGAGCCTATGCGGCTAGGGTTACCCGTAACCTCTCGATGTGTTCGCGGTTCGATTTCAACGTGTATAGTTACGAGAGCGAGTGGACCATGGGCATGGAGTGGTGGATGAGGAGATCGAGGTCGAAGCCAATGCTTGAGCGGGAGAAGGTTCCAGATGCGGAAGTGGAGACCTCACCCCTTTCCGCGATCTCGATATCGCAACGGGCGCCCTCAAAACCACCTAACGAAATCATCGGTGTTGTCAAAGCAAGGGCGTCTACGACCACAGTACGTTCTGATCTTTTCTTGTGCGCTACACGGTTTTCCAATTATACGCTGATATTCTAGGACATCTCTCTGATGTGGGAGGGACGCCTGAGGAACATGTTGGTGAGTTTTGGGGTCATGTCCAACCTGGCGGACATTTCCAAACCCATAAAATCTATTGGGCTCGAATTGTCTTACTTTAGTTCTGATGAGCCGCAGCATAATACATAGAGTGGTTTCTCCGAGATTCATGCCATCGGCCAACGCACCGACTGCCCGTCGGGGATTCTATGAATGCGGGCGGAGGGAACCCGTACCTTTGAGCCCGAAGGCTAGGTTACCACCCTGCTTGATCCCACCCTCGAACCTTCGTTGAACGGTCTGATCCTGTATTTTGCCACTTCGAGGATTCCCGACGTAGTGTGGATGAATAACGGCGGCACTTTGAAGATCCTGCACCGAGAATGGACGGCGGAGGACCGTTGGAGTGTTATGCATTTAGTATCTTCGCTTCCGCTCTCCAGTACAGTGACCCCTCTCCCAATCCATTTTGGGATCTCTGCACACAGATCTTAGCATGCATATACCTTCTACTGCGGACCTCCTTGCCAACGGAACAGCAAATTGCTCGAACTGACCCTTGCTCATGGCGGGTAGCGGGATCATGTATGGAGCCAATCTATTGGCTCTTACCCGCCGCGGTCCGCGACCTCTAGAATTCCAACGTTCTGCGTAGGTGAGAAATTCGATCGGCGGGTGACTACCATTTTGCTAGCGAGGGACGGATGACGATTCCCGATCGATGAGATCGGTCTCGATCTCGCCGTTTGTTATCACCAGATCCCTGACCCGGGTTCAATGAAAGACAGTGGACGATACTTATACGCATTAAATGAACCGCGAGTCTATCCCAAGCGTAAACCGGTATCTTTAAATGTTTGTTTGGTTTCTTTTGTCCTGAAGAAAACTATTCACTATTCACTGTAAAAATCACAATCCGTTCACATTCAACAGGCATGTGGCTCGTTGTCCACAGTGAGATTACGTACGGTGGGATAAAGTAGACTGTAGATGGGACATAAAGTCGAAAACGAGGCCAATGCAGGAGACGAAAGGTCCCTATTCGAACGCGCCAGTAAATCCAAAGTGAGAAGAGCAAGGTGTAAAACACAGCACCAGTGACCAAGAAGCCCTGAGCTGGCAAGTACTGGGGAAAGTGGGGATCACATAGAACTAACGAAGTCATCCCCTGGCTTGACCGGATTGGATCCAAGACGGATTCTGGAAGCTAATACCCTGGGGACATCAAATTATGATACAAGGGTGTCCTCAAACCGACGCTCACCTCAGTGGTTCTCCTCGCCCGGACTCGAGGTCGGATTCATCCTCGACCGGCAGCGGTTCACTGGTCGACTGGACGAATACCAAGCTTCCACTGCGGCCGTGAGACTTTTCTCCCGCGACGTATTGCTCAGTCTCGGTCCTTATACGAATCTCCTGGGCCAAAGGTTGAGTAGATTGTAGCAGGGTACAAGTAACACATACCTTGCGGTTATCCGTGCTCGAACCACTCGAGCCTCCGATAGTACGCAGTGACATATTATTATCGTCATGCGCTCTCTGGCGAATTGCCTTGCGGACGTTGAGCGTCGCGAGCAACGAGTTGCAATACACTGGAATAAAATGAGTAGAGCTCCATCATCACATGGTTCAATCGTACGTACATCGGCCCATAAAGAAATAGAAGCAGATGTATATAAAAGTGTTGGGCGAGACGGTGCTCTGCATCGGGCCAGATCAGAAAAAGTGTACCCCGAGAAAATGGTGACTCACAGAAACGAGGGATGCTATAGCACAGAGGCTGGTCAACATCCCCGTCTGAACAGAGAACGCGATCTTTGGAGAGGGGGTTGAGCATTGAGCGCTCGAGCCGTTAGTCCGGGGAACGGCTTACGAGCATATTTATCATCGTATCCGAGCTGAACGACAGTGGTTAGCCAATGCAGGAGCAAAGTGTGAGAGCGGGCTACCTCCGGAGACCGGTTCGGGACCTATGCAATAAGGCACAGAGTACGACAGTGATGAGAACGTCACATGCGGCTATAGTGGGTGTCAATCAAGGTGGCATTGATCCGCCAGAAACAGCGGTACCTGTCAGTGCATTTACGGTCACAGAGAGAGGCTAGACGGGGACTTGTAAGTTGAAGGAATTGAAACCAAGGATGAAAGGTGTACCCTGAGTGTAGCGAGCTCCACGAACGTGGTCATAGACAGTCTACGGCTTTGCATGAGTTGATTGTGAATAAAAGCATCGAGCACCCTACGCTTTCGCGGAGAACACTGGAACGGGTGGCAGTCAGCGGTACGATTCATCCAAGGAGATAGACAACGGACCAATGGAGGAAACTGTGATTCGAGGGGGGAGGTAAGTTACGTTTTCCCCAGTGCATGGCAAGCTTACATACCAAACCCTCCCCCGATAAACAGGGCCTTTGAGACGGTAAGGGAAGGGTGGTAACAGAGAATGTCAAGCGATACTCACGAGAACTGCAGTAAGGAGCAGGTTCTTCTGACTGACTAGCGAGAGAGTGAACACGCTTCCGGGATAGCTAGACGTACTCCACTTACATGTCCATATGCGAATTGCAAAGAAACTACGGCATGTCAGATTGGAGGATGCGAAAAAAAAAACTTAACCCACTGACGTTTGCACAAGGAGGGCGGTGATTGCCTTGCGGATTTCATGTTTAGGACAATTCGAGCTGGGCGCAACCCATGGGGTAACTCACATTAAATATCACCTCGACCTCAACGTGTACAGTGAGCGAGGTGAAGTACAGGAAGCGAACGGGAACATACCAAGAGGCTCCTGTCGGGTCAATTGAAATGAGTAAAGATGGGTATAGCAAACGCAGCTGGGACGCACCAAACGAGGTTCCCTAACCTCTCCGGCGTATAGTAACCCGAGATGACATAGACGTAAGCTGGAAAACAACATTTGAAACTGGAAGTGGGGTATGAGTCGGGGCGGATCGTACCAACGTGGGAGATGAGGGCCTGATGGACTGTATCGGACACCATGGTGGCAATGACCTACATGCAGTGAGAACCGGGCAAGTAGACCGCAGTTACTGAGACGTACGAGGGCCTTGGTACCACGACCATCCTTCTTGCTGTAGTGCTGAAAATAGTAGAAGACCTGGGAACACGATACTATGCAAGCAGGTGAGCGAAAAGAGGAGACGGGGTGCTCCGACGGTTTACCTCCGTATAATCTGTACAGAAGTAGGTGAATCGGGACAGGAAGAGGTCGAGTGGGTGGTTCGGCTCACACTGCAGAAAGGACTACGCCGATGTAAACGGCCCCGAGCCTGGAAAGCACCGATGATTGAGATCAAAAAAGCGATATATGACGACGGTAACGTACGTGTTGTCTAGAGGGGGAAGCTGCTCCATTGTTCAGAGAGAAGGGGGAGGATGGAAGGGAGGGGGCTATCGGGCGTTCGACCCTCTTTTCTCATTCTATTATACCGGAGGTAGGATACCCAATACAGTAGCGCAGCCAAATCAACTTTGAGCTGGAATTGTGGCCCTGTCAGAGTGAATTAGAGACGCCCCCACGACTCATCCGATATTCCGGGGGCCTGAGTGGACGGTCCCACTGGGGTTCCGTGAGGAAACGCTGATGCCCGATCTGGGGTGGGTGTGTTAGCCGTTGCCAACCACACAAAACTCTGCTTATCAAACTCTAATAGCCAGCTGGGCGGTAAGTGACATACCGACAAGGCAGAGAAGAGACAGACCACTTCTCACAGAACCCTAGTTCTCACAACAACAACCAATGAGAACGGTCAACGCGACACTCGACTTGGCTGTGAAGTTCAAATACGCTAAGCTCAACTTCCGTCCGCTGTCGATCATCTCGTCACTGCTGCCAGGAGCATGTGGGGCGGATCCGCCCGTGACAGAACTTCGTCCGAATCTGATCCCGCCAGCCGTTGTCGGCCTTCCGATCACAGAGCAGCTGACACATATGTATATGTTTCCCAGAAGATTGACGTACCTCATGGAGTGGAACCTCACGTCAGGCGGAGAAGAGACTAGGCGCGCGGTTACAAGGAAAGGATACATCCACGACTCGGACGCTAGTCCACAGTTCGCGTAACTCCGAAGTGATTTGCGTGGGTCTGTCTGACGATAGAACACACGGTCGCTCGGAGCTCCAGAATCGTCCAAAGCCGACATACGTCTCCGCCAAAGACGACTTCTGTGTGACAGATGTCAGGCATACAATGTCCCCTTCTGAAGGTGGTCGTGGCCGCTCATTGGAACCAACCGCGACCGCATGTGCAGAATTTCACCCCATGGTTCACCCCGCACTCTGTTGTCCCAACCTGTCTGATCTACTGGGAAGAAGTTCGACAGACGGATCCCAGCCTCCCTCCTTCCATAACTGGCGCTATGGAGCCAAGAAACAGGTATCACAAATCTTCATTCTCTTGTGCAAAGCCTCGAGAAAAATGTCTTTCAATTCCACAGAGCCGGATCTCGTCTACTCTACTCGTGTCATTCGCGTCGATCCAGAGAGAGACGGGTGGGTGACGCGCCGACCGCGACGACCACACGACACCTTCCTCTTCGGGAGCCTCATCAACGCTTGTGGCATATCGGCGAACTTGGTTTTAAATTTCCTGTCACCGAGGATACCGATCTAGTGGGCTAAAAGGTCCTGTGCTTCCCACTGCGGTCAAACCCTCAGGGGAGTATTCCACCTCGTCCGGGAACCGGACGTCAAGGCACTTTTCCTTCGTGATTCTTGGCGCGCGCCCCACTCTGGATCCATAAGGGGAAGACTTAGTTCGGTTCCGATATCGTGTGGGTCCCTCCAGAGCCGGCCGCCACCGGGAGGTCGAGGACTACTGGTGACAGCGCCCCGTCCCGGGCTACCCTACCAACAAAGATGTAGGATTTGCACCAGGCTATCGTGAGCTACCCTAGGAGTCGAGCGGGTTATCAGCGGATTACGGTAGGGCCTGGCCGGAGCTCGGCCCACCTGGTGGAGGCTTCCGGGACTTCGTGTTAAGGACAGACCACCCGGTGACACTCTTGGGCTGAGATGCCGACTAGCGACAGACACTCGTGGCCAGTTCGCTGGGCGTAGAAAGCTCAGGAATGACGTCGAGCATGGCACGCCCCCTCAGGATTCAGAGCAACGTACTCATGGATCCGTATACTCCTGGTGGCATATATAGCCCCCGGACGAATACAAAACCGGGCACTTGCCTTTAAACTTGGTCAGCTGGATACTGGAGTAGCGTGACTGATTGGCACGCACGAGACCCAATCGGCCTTTACTTGAGTTATCTCTTCGACATTCAACCCGCGTTTTGAGGGTGTGTCATCCGTGATGGAGGAGGCAAATCCGGGATCCTCAAGTGCAATTAGCAGGTGTAGAGGAAGTTGACCATCTGAGCCGTGGCTAAGGCGGTGGGAACTAGGTACACCATAGAGGACGAGCCGAGGTTTCGGTGTATTACTCGCCGTCCGCATACTGGGTGGCTGATTCGATGTGAGCTACGGCAGATTTGAAACAGGGTTGAGTGCTTACTGGTTCGAAGTACGAGCTGGTGACATCGAACTTGGGGTGCGGTGGAATTAACAGCCACCGACCGTCGCGGCTACTGCAGATTTCGGCTTCTCCTTACACCCGGTCCACTCTCAGAATCCGGCTATTGTCGGGGTGGTTCTACGCCGCATGCGGAAAATTCGAAGCTCGAGCCTCCGGCGGTAGTGACGCAACATGCAATACATCGGGGACGCAGAAGATAGCGTTCTCAAGGAAACCAACCTGTGCACCAAATGGGGGCGGAGAGCGGTCGGAGGGTTATACATTAGGTATCGCACGTCCCACACATGTGTCCGCTCCACTGTGCGGCGATCTTGCCCCAGTCCGTTTTAAGATCTATGCACACTTTCTACTGCGGACCATCACCACGACCTCTGCACGTGGCCCAATGGTCGGCGAAAGCGCCAGCACTCCCCACGTCCGCGTCCGCGTAGACGTAGGGCCTATCGCCTCGGTTACGCCTCGACAAGTAGGAAGCCTTCCACCCACTCCCGATCTGGGTTATGGAGATGAGGTACGATCGGGAGAATTGGTAATTCCGCGTAATCCGGATTCCCGGCGATGGAGACTGATTAAGGCTGCTACGGCCTGTAGCCCAGTCCCGAAAGCCCGTACCTTGCTGCAAGATCTCCTACGAGAACCGCAAGGCTAGACAGGTGGTCACGAAGTAAATCGACCCCTGCAAATGCAAGTGCAAGGCCGACACCACTGCGAAATACCAGTTCCGCAGCCCGTCGATCGGTAAAGTGACCCAGCTTCCTCATCATTCTGTATGCGATCTCTGAATGCTTCTTAGTCCGCAATGACAGATTTCTCTCGGCTGTCGCAGAACTTCTCCCCGATCCGTAGTGATAAGGTCAGGCCACGAGGCTCGTTTCTCCTTCTGCTCTTCACGTTAGTTCCGGTTCCGCGCCATACTCCCCGTACCGTGAGTTCTAGTGCTCAGTTTCAACCAGGATACTCGAATACCCACCTTTCAATGAGGTGATCCACTGGGACGAAGCGACCGGAGCCAAAGTAATTCTCGAACACCCGGATATCTTGGAATCATACATCTTAATGCCTGTTTTCGGATTCCCCACGATGGATGTCTTCAAGCGGAGAATTTATGTACGCCCACTTCCGCCCGACGGTTTGGCTCGTCGTGATATTGATCTTTGAATGGTGGTAGATATCTGGTTTCGACTCCGTGCCACATCCTACCCTCGGCGAGGATGTTGATCCACAAGTAGCTGCGTGGGGTACAGCGTTGCCTTCGCGTCTTGATCACGTCGGACTAACTATTCGAGAATAGAACACTGTACCATGAACAAGTCAAACCCTCCTATGGGGTTCGTCAGCCGTGATTTGTCGGAAGTGACTGAGGTCGGTGTATCGATATCAAACCAGGAGGCACGACCGCCCTATCTTGTCCCAACACCTGTTTCCGATGATAATGGGAAGACGTTAAATTGGTCACGATTACGGGAGCGTGATGGTGTGGGCTCTCCCCTTGCGCTCAATCCTACAATTCGATGTAAGCACTCAGGCATCGCAGGCCGCCTAAAAACCAGAACTGACCGAGCGCTCGTACTGCTAGATGATAAGAAACTTTCAACAATAAGACTTAATATGCCCCCTAAGACGCTGGATGCGGCAACAAGAGCGGCGGGGGATCTGCGGAAGCGTTACGACCTGTTGTTCCTTCACTTGGAAACCCCCACACCTGTGAGGCTGACTGCAGTGGCGCGCTGGGCTGTCTCAGCTTCAAAGATCCCCCCACACGCTTGGAAAGCACCAATTCCGACCTTGGTTATAGAGGAATATCTCTCCGAAAATGTCAGCGATAGTGGTAGTGGGTCAAGCCCGCGGACCCAGGCGAAGGACTGGAAGCGGGTGGTGGGCGAGTTTGTTTCCAGGTGCGATGAACTTAACCAGACGAGAGGGCGACGACGATCTGGACTTCCGCTGGTGGATGACGATGACCAGCCGCCAAAGCGTTCAAGAGGTTCCTCGAGAGCGAGTTCAATATCGGAGGGACATGTTTCGCCTGACGACGACGGTCCCAGCAGGAAGGTGGTCCATGATTACGACTGAACGGTAAATCTCGAGGGGTTTATGGGTTCTGGTACGGGACTGGCTTCGCGGGCATTCTCGCACGTAAGTACGCACTTAGGTATCGAGTTCGGTGTCGTAAATCACCGCCTCATGGAGTGTGACCAGATACCAAGCCCGAAAAATTGGAGCTCTTAGTGCCAAGATCTAGAATGACCGGGTCCAATGCCCGAAGATCGAGTTGAAGGGTCGGAGTTATCGGAGAACTCGGCCCGGAAAATCTGGGGGGTGGGTGACTCGGGATTCCACCGACACATTTTCCTCCCTGACCACCAAGGTATAACCTGGCCAACACACCCGACCACCGGTTTTATCATGGTCGTTAACAAAATCGCGGAAAACGTCTTGGGAACCATAGGTTCGTAATTGTTCCAGCAGCGCAACTCCGTCCTGTAACTCCCGTTGGTTTTTGAAAGGTACCATACTTTGGACCGCACAAATTATACCTCAGATCTGGAAGACTTTTCGCTCAAAGTCCACAGACGGACTGTCCGATTGGTTGGTGTGAGTATAATAAACCCTACCCCCTGCCCCTCATCCCAATGAGCTTCGGGTTAACATCGTCCACTAGCTTCTTATGGGGGATTTCCGGCCCCTTCCTGGCCGTTTATGTGGTCGTCCAGAACCTGAACATCCCTCTAATACTGCAACCTCATATATTTGCCTTCCTCTGTGCGGTATCATGGGCTCAGGTAGGAAACACCCAGTCGAGGAGATCATCCACACGGCTGAGCTTCCACCCAGTGTTTATTCTACGGCCGCAAGTGGCCGTTGAAGCGGTGTATCATCTATTTTGTCACCTTTATAGCCATAATGGCTGGGTTCGAGGCCGGGATGATTTATGCTGTCGAGGTATGGGGATTCGGTCAAACCTAAGTTTCCAGGGCTGAGCCGATCCCTTCCAGCCTCCAACTAGGAAAGGCAACACAGCACCTCTGAAATTTTTCAGCATCGCGAGCTCCGTGATCATTGCCGCGGGCCTCTTGTACGTAACGTGTCCGTCCGTGCCCGATTACTTCCCACCCGCTCATCCAAGTGTAGGCCGCAATACTGGGAGATCTACAAACGAAAAGAAGTGATTGGGCTCTCCATGACCTTCATGGTAGTGGACATCAGCGGCGGTATCTTCTCGATTCTGTCCCTCGCGTTCAAGGAAGAGTTCGACATCTTTGCGTCGGTGGTCTACGTCGTCGTCATTGCGAGTTACCCTTCCCTCATCTCTTGAGAACTTTGGGTCCTACTCAGTCCTTTGCGTTCACAGGTCATGGACGGGATCATCGTGATCGCCGCTCTCGTATTGAATCCCATCGCGAGGCGCAAGCGGGCTGCACTTGTTGCCGAGCCCGCGCAGGTGGTGACTGCTAACAGTTCGACTAGCGGCCCTGGAGGTTCGAACTCCCCCGAGAAATCTGACCTGGAATCTGGCGGTAGTCCAGTTGCGGGTAATAATCTGCCCTAATGCGTGGCTCTCACCCCGGCTTGGTAACGTAACTGGGGTAGGTCCCGATTACAAACTGTTTACCCTTAATCTACAACCCCAACTCCCACGCAATGAGACGATCTTTTCGATGAATTAATTTCCCGACAGACGACCCCTACCGCCAACAGGGGTCCATATTATTACACTGAGTACACTGAGTACATTGGGGTATCTAGCAAGTCAAATCCGGAACCATACACGTATGCAAACAAGTCGATGGAGGCGCGAAGCGCGCACTTGAGCATTCAAGGGTTGAGCGATAATGCCCCTTGACATGACACTCTGCCTTTTAGTCTCATCATCTCCTGGGGACATCACGGGGGGTGTTAGTGAAACGCCACATCCCGATATAGCGGGCGAACTCACGATCCTGGCGTCCATGGTTACGTACGGATACAAAGGATTCACCTGACCTGCACACAGGACGCCCCTGACGAATGACCTCGCCACAACGTCGGCACCAGCCAAAGTGGTATGGACCCCATCAGAAGGGAGCATCCCGTTGACTGCTACGGCCCCAAGCCCAAAATATTCATCCCGTGTCAACGAAAAGTGATCGACGAACGAAACGCCAGTCTTTTTCGCGACGGCTTTGGCGTATAGGGCGTATACGGGGGTAGCGCCCGTGTGGTCTCGGAAGGGATTTGGAGGAGTTTGAGAGGAGATGATAACTTGAGTTCCGGCGTCTTTGAATGCCTTGGCGGCGTCTTCCATATATCTAAAACCCCAAGTCGATCGAACATGGGATCATTAAAGGAATGATCCAAGCCGTCAGCACGTCCCGTCCCATCAACGAAAGGGGTGATATGGAGTGACGGGAGGAGGCTAGCCAAAACTCACTTGAAAAAGGTGTGGAACACTTCTCCATCGTCACTGAGAAAGAAAGATGGGAACCATTGCTTGGGTTAGCGTCTTCCATTCAGGGGCGGGCGGTGGCTAAGGCTCTTGGCCCACCTTTCGCAAGTCACCGTCGGGTCGAGGCCAGGACACAGCGTGTTGTGCCTAATGGATCCGATGGAGCCGCCCCCCTCGAAATGACCGAACTCGATAATGACGATGTCATCCTTCTCAACAAGAGAATGCATCCAGTCGACTATGGGAAATAGTCAAGATCCGGGCGGGAGACCCCGGATAGAAGTGTGCGTACAGTATCCATCGGTGCTGAAGCTCCGGAGAGACTTTCCTGCCATCGCCATGTTTTGTACAGGAATGTTCAGGTAGTTCTGGAGTTCAGAACCCCACCCGACGTAGCGAGAGCCTACCCTCGAAGCGGTGGTGGAATCCCCGGCCAACCAGACCGTCACAGCATCTGCGCAGAGGGCGAACAAAGAAAGGACGACGACCGGGAGGGTAGAGCGAAAGCGAGACATCATCCACTCGTCGAGGGACGCAATCGGGAATGGGGGAAGGGAGGAGAGGGGGCTGCGGATCGGAGATGCATATAAGACTGGTGAAGATATATATCACACGGATGAGGAAACCCAAAGTGAAGAGTGGTCTCGGGAACAATCCTGTCCGATAAGCGCTTTCTCTGATCCAAGGCGATGAGAGTCTGGATTCCTTGCCCATGGGGTTTATCCTGTCGCCATAACGAACCCAAGACTGCGCAGAAATTCGTTCTAGTGGAAGCCAAGGAAACCCCGTCCGAGGATGGCCCGCATTCAATTTTTGAAGATGCGGGCCATCAATTTTTGAAGGAACTTTGAGTTGCCGAGGGCATTACTGATGGAATCGGGGTGAGTCTCTCTCGACACGGGTGTATCCAGCGTAAGCGAGGGTCATAAGATGATCTCGAACTCAAGAACAGGCACGGCAAGACCAAAGGGGATCGACAACATGCAGTGCGCCAACCCACAGGGGCTTGTCTGATCCGCTACCAATACAAGCGCCATAGCGGGCTTGGGCCAAATCAGAAACGTCAAGTCCGAGGTTGGTGCAGGATTATTCAGAGGGTGCAACTTAAATATGACTACATCCAAGAGGCGATCTGTGAGCGCAGTTAGAAGCGATTGGCGTGTAAAATTGAGCAGGATTGGGGGAAAGATACAAAGGGGTCCCTAAAGTGGGGGTTCGACAGGACGGGGAATAGACGAGGGTAATGCACGTGTAGGCGTTCCAGAGGGGGAGGGGGGATAAACGGTGTACGATAGATGTCTTTAGATCTTTTGATATTCGAGAAGGGGGTTGAAAGTAGAAGCAGAGAGAACGGGAAAGTCCTGGATACAAAACTGCACAGCACAACTGAAGAAGAATTATGAAGCAGGCGGAGGTGTGGGAGGATCCTTCTTGGGTGAACCAGGAGAGCTCCCGAGGGACTTTGCCAACAGACTAAACGCGCTTCCGAACACCGGCCGATTTTGTTGCGGAGGCCTCGTGGCACCTCCCCAAGACGGGGAAGAGTGATTCCTGTTGTGTCTCTCGTACCCCGCGCCTCTCGATGGCCCTAGACCAGACGGGCGTGTATCGGGAGAATCGGAAGAATGGCGCAAATTGGGAGAACGGGGCGGCTGGGGATTCGGAGAATTCTGGCTAGCGTTGGAGGAACGGTGGGGAAAGTTTGGGGTTGGGGCAGAATGGGGTGGCTGCGGGCCGCCTTGCGTGCGACCTCCATACGTGTTGGCGCGGTTGTGTGAAGGGTTATATGAATTCCGTTTGTAAGATTGGTTCTGAGGGGGGTTAGGCTGGGGATCATCGCGAATCAGCACTAGTTCATGGGGAGTGGAGTTTGTGGCGGCTGGGTTTGGGCTTGGATCGTCGGTGCCGGTGGCACGAGGGGTTTCGATGGACGTCACCTTCCCCTCACTATCCGGTATCGTCTCCCCCTTAGGCCCTGGAGGTTTGGAGTCAGAATCAGTGGAGGAAATGGCCACAAGGTGTGCAGTATCAAGGGGTTGGCCTTGAGCCGGGGTCTGAGATTGAACGGGGGGAGTGTGGTTAGCCTTCGGCCCGGGTTTGGTAGGAAACGAGTTGCGCATGGGGGACGCCACTACCGCACCATTCTGGCCCCGTTGGCGACCACCACCATGACCGCCACCGTTATCCTTGGAATTTGTTTGACCCTGGTTATTCCGCGGGTGCTGACCTTGGTTCTGGTTCTGGCGTCTCGGTTCTCGGGGTTTGGCGGTGTGAGGTACCGCAGTGGAGGGGGTTGGTTGGATTGGAGATAGGGATGGACCCTGCGATGTCGAGTCGCCGAGGTTCAACGCTGGCGGTGGTTGCTGGGTACGCGGATTCCCTCTCAACCTCTCCCCCCGTTTCGACCGGGTCTTCTGGTCCTTATGTGTCCGGGGCGTAGCATCGGAGATAGGTTCCGGTCTAGCGCCTTCAGACTTAGTTTCGTCCGGAGATGGCTCCCCTTCGATCTTGACCTCCGGGATGCCTGGCTGAGGTGGGACATCCTCAGGGATAGGTGGAATTGAAGCTGGGGGTTCCTCTGACTTCGCTGGGGCGGCCGCACGTTCAGCATATCCCCAATCGTTTAGGTCCGGCAGGCTGTCGTCGTCGTCAGCCCAGTCAATATGGCTGCCTGGGGTATGTGGCCGGTCCATAGCCCCGGCTCTGACATGCTCAACAAGAGCATCAAGATCAGTCTTGAGCTCGGTGGTGGGCGGGGTCAAAGGGGAGGCGATGAGATGGGGAGGCAGATCTTTTGCCGGATTGGGAGACGACGGTGCAGTAGAAGCTTTCGTACTCGACGTTTGAACGGTTTGAACGTTAAGGAGTTTGCTCGGACCGTTCGATGAGGCTGTCGATGGTTTTCCTTGTTGAGATTTCTTCCGTCTGTATGGAGGTCGCGTGCTCGTCTGAGAGGAAAGAGAAACTGAGTCCTCCGAGACCGTGGCAGAATGCCTTCTGGCAGCTTTCGGCTTGGGGTTTGGCTTGGAGGTCGTAGAGGGTTCTGCTGGGGTATTGGTAGTAGTGGGAGGGTCGGCCACGATCTTGGGGGCGGGGACGGCGATGTCCTGTGGTGCTGGAGTTGAATCTTTCCGCGGAGGACCTCCCCCGTTGCCTCCTCGACCCCCACCGCGACCTCCCCTCTTCCCGCGATTACCCTCACGTGTGGATGTCTTACGCTGGCTGGGCTCGGGACCCTGGTCGGTTGGTTTTCGCCATTCGGGAGAACTGTTGGTCGCGTCAGCTCGCACCGGCGGTTGTGCTGGCGCTTACGAACTCTTTGGGTGTCTGGGCAACGGAGGTCATTGGAGGAGCAAGATGTGTGGTAGTTCTGAGACCAGTATCGGTGGGTGGGTGGTAGGCTGGGTGACAGAATTATTTTCTAAGTGTATAGAACAGGCAAATGTCGTTTTTAACATACAGAGGGAGAGGGAGAGGATTGGAATGTTCGGTGTCGTTGGTTGAGCAGATACCGCGGTTGGGTCCTCGAGCTGCGGCGTATGAACCACGCCCAGATCCTCCCTGGTTGGTGGTGGTGCGAGTGTGGCAGTGGGCCGATGTGGAGGTCGATGCGGAGGTTGAGACAAAACAGAGGCAATCGAGATTGGATCCGTGGATTATTCTCACCCTCTCCACTCCTGACGTTCACGGTACGCATAACTAACGGGAGCACAAAGGTAGGTTTAGTTCTGACGCCAACGAGTCAGCCACGTGTCTATCTCGTCCACAGCATCCACGATGTCCAAAGCGTCCCAACCAGAGTTAAAAAAGGTGAGGACCTGCGTGGATTGATCGTCCTCAGAACTGACCCGCTTATCTCAAAACAGTTTATGGACAAGCGACTGTTCGTGCATCTGCAGGGCGGTCGCAAAGTCAGCGGGACCTTGCGTGGCTATGACCTATTCCTGAACCTTGTGCTTGACGACGCGCAGGAGGAGACGACTCCTGCTCAACGGCACCCCATCGGAACCGTGGTTCGTGTCGCGATGTCCCTCACCCCATTTTTGCTTTATACTGAACGTTCGCGCAGGTTATCCGGGGCAACAACGTGACTTCAATGGAGATACTTGAGGCTATTCGCTAGGGTAGATGTGTATGCCGCAGATTATTACAAATTTTTGTGCGCTCCACTCTGTAGCGCGGGTCACCGGTGTGACTTCTGGCTTATGTCATGTCCTTCCCTCCCTATAAACCAGTCCGACCTCTGTCCCTTCCGCCAATCATCTCCCCCTCCCCGCCCCCTCTCCCAATCTCTTTATCTCCCTCTTTTCCTCTTCTCCCATCTTCCTCATCATGCCATCCGGCGCCGGCGTTGTAGAGACCTTCAAAAGTCAGCCTTTCCTTTGGAAATGAACTGCGGTCGCCGCATCTGACTCCACTTTCCGACTCAGATCTTATCCGCCACGGAAAGGCTCACCAGGGCCAGAGACAAGATGGAGCGGACGTAGATTTTGTCTCCCCTGAACATCAACAACCCTATCAGCAGCAGCGGCAGCATCGCGCCGCGCCGCCGAAAGACAGAGATCTTACCGAGGCACCCAAACATCACAACGAACCCAAAGACCACAAGAAGACCGCGGACTACTCCCGCGAGGCGGAGATCATCGTTCAGGAGGAGCGACAGGCAAAGAGTAATGTGCCCCAGTACAAGGGCCTCGAACGATACAGAATTCTCGAAAAGATGGGAGAGTCAGTCGCACCCGACGTCATGGCTGATCGGAGTGGTGCTGAGCGCTGATCCCCATCGCTACAGTGGCGCATTCTCAAATGTTTACAAGGCTCGAGATATCTCGACTGGACGGGACGTCGCAAGTACGACAGAATGCTGCCACCGCCACCCCTTGCTGACTCTCGCCCCCTTTACAGTCAAGGTCGTTCGGAAGTATGAATTGAACTCGCAGCAGGTTAGCGTTCATAACCGATTCCCCTCTTTTCGCCCAATCACGAACGGTGCACCGCCTGTGTTGAATAGGCCGGAGATAAGCACCTCAACCCTCAGTTCAAGAAAAAGCCGCGAGCGACTGAGGTGCAATTCTCCATTCGCTTACATCCGCTTCATGTTATCTGATTCCTGTGCTCGGTTTGGTTCTGACGCGGAATACACAGCGCGCCAACATCCTCAAAGGCAAGCGTGGACCCTCTGTTTGTTCCATTCTCCAAATCCTTACGTTCGATCAGAGGTGCAAATCATGCGTGGCATCGACCATCCCTCTATCGTAAAGCTCTACGCTTTCTCTGAATCAGCGGAATACTACTACCTCGTCCTTGAACGTCAGTGTCCCCCTCTCTCAAGTTGTTGAGTCGTTCTCTGATCCGTAGAAATCCAGTGATGGGGGGTGGAGAGTTGTTCCATCAGATCGTCAAACTGACGTACTTTAGCGAGAACCTCGCCCGCCACGTTATCCTCCAGGTTGCCCACGGCATCCGATATATGCACGAAGAGCGAGGAGTTGTCCACAGGGATATCAAGCCCGAGAACCTGTTATTTGAGAGGGTGCCAATCGTCCCTTCAGGAGCTCCTCCCCTGGAACAGTTCGATGAAGATAAAGAAGACGAAGGCGAATTCATCCCAGGCGTTGGTGGTGGTGGCATAGGCAAAGTCAAAATCGCCGACTTCGGTCTCAGCAAGATCGTGTGGGACGAGCAAACAATGACCCCGTGTGGCACCGTTGGATACACCGCTCCGGAGATCGTCAAGGACGAACGTTACTCCAAGAGTGTCGACATGTGGGCTCTTGGTTGCGTCCTCTACACACTCCTTTGCGGTTTCCCTCCTTTCTACGACGAGAGCATCAACGTTCTAACGGAGAAGGTCGCTCGCGGGCATTATACCTTTTTGAGCCCCTGGTGGGACAACATCTCTGCGTCTGGTATGCCCCTTTCCAAACTACCTCACTTCCGTCTCTTACCCCCCTCACAGCGAAGGATCTGATTACCCATCTTCTTTGTGTCGACCCCACACAGCGGTACACGATAGATGAATTCCTACAGCACGAGTGGTGCCAGGCTGCGCCGGCGGAACCGGCACCACCAACCCCCGCCGCCAGACACACCGGAAACGCTCTTGACTCCCCTCTTCTCCACGCGTACATGCGTGGCGATCGCGACGGGCGCTCGCCCGGTATCTCGAACTTGAAGGAGGCTTTCGATATCACATATGCAGTCCACCGGATGGAGGAGGAAGGTGCACACAGACGGGGCCGAGGCCGTGACAAACAAGCTGGAGGTGGGGCGGGTGGCAGATGGTTACCAGGTCTCAACGAGGAGGATGAGGGTGAGGACGACGAACGCCTCGTTCAGGAAGCCAGGCGGAGACACGGGGAAGTCGACATCCTGGGTGGCAACATCAAGCGGAAGGGTGAGAGGCGAGGTGAACCCCGCACGGCGAAGATTGGCATTGATGGAAACGGGAGGGTAGGGTTCGACGGCCGGGCCGGTCAGCGAGACCTCGGCAGAAAACCCCGAACTCCATTCGAGTTGGACATGCAGAGCGCGACGCTTTTGGGTCGAAGGAAGGCGGGAGGAGGCCCAGGAGGCCTTGGGAGTCCCCTGGCGCAGGCCCCACTCTTTGCGAACACGATCGATGCTCCTCAGAGTCCTATGCAGGTCACATAATCCACGGGCCTCTGCATTCGAGCTATTGCCAATGTTTTCACCACCACCTGGTCACCCAATCTCGCTCCACGCGTGACGTGTCCCCGGCGGACTTGCCTACGCCCACCTTTGTGATGGAGTGATACTGCGACCTCTGATCACCACACCCCCTACGAATCATTACAGCTCCTCTCGTCTCATCTATGGGCTCTCCCGATGTTCTCTCAACCCTCGGCGCAATGTCAAACATTCATTATATTTCGCCATTCGTCCTGGTTGCTCTCTTTCCAATCTTTCCTCACCCCAGTATCCCTACCGTTGTTCTCTGTCACGAACACCGCCACAAGATAGTTTGTCGACCGTTTTCAGTGTCAAATACCGTTGTATCACCCTAGCTTTGCCCTTGATCCCATCATTCCTTGTCTTTCGAATGTCGCAAATCACATGTTGTACAGTTTTTGCAATTAGGCCGTCCTCGAGTTCCTCCACCCTTCATAGATTCACCTAAATCTCACGTGCCCTATCAATTCATTCTTACTCGCCAACAAAACACGTTGGGGTCACTTTGGACAGAGCGGTCCGACGCATATGGATCCTTTAGAACGTTCCCGATCCGCGCGTCCGCCTCTGCAGCACACAGGGCGACCGTGCTCAAATCTAGGCGGCTCCAAGGCAAGAAAGACGATCGTAGTATTGTACCCAAGGTTACGCCAAGATTGAGTACACAGGAGGGTATCGAGGGGCATAAAGACGATCCAGAAAGGTGATCACGATCAGGAATGGGGGACTCACGGGGACTCGGTGTTTGGTTAAGTCGCCCGGAGAAGGAAACCGATGATCATTTCAACTGGGGGTGTCTCCTGCGCATCTTCGGCCCAGGCGAATTGGATTTGGTCCAAAAGGCCGTCCGTAAGTCCGGGGTTGGTCGCATCAGCTGGCCGAGGAGGTCGCTCCGCCGACGTCACCTTGAGCATCACTAACGGGTCAGTTTTACACGAGGCAAATGGAACGAATCCAGTGAATACCTGGCCGCGGGTTTGTAAGCCTCTCTTTCACTACAGCGAGATGGTGCGTCATACCTCTATGGTGACCACAGCAAGAACAGAGTTGTCCGGCTGCTTGTCGCTCTCGGTTACACCCAAGAGCTTCGTGTCGTTGATCGACCGTGACCGTGTGTGGGCGATGGTTTCGGATAGCCCAAAGTCTGTCAGGCAAGCACAACCCGGGCCGTTAACCAGAGTATTGGCCTTTTCGAAACGGCAAAGAATGATCGATTTGTTAGGGTCTGACGTATCTCAGACGTACCCCTTGGGGTCACCGTGGACTAAATCGTGAGCGTGAAGAATCTGGAGCCCATCATTGACAGGTGTCGGGGAGCTGGTCTGATGTAAGAACCAATGTCATACATACAGCGCTGTAGAACGGGAGTGACGTATAAGCTGCAACCGATCCGCTTCTGGGTGCTTCCTGATGTACTTAGTCTCGTATCTCCCCGTTCGGCATCCACTCCAACACTATCGAGAGTGGAGCAGGGTCATCGGTAACCCCAAGGAGCGGAACAACGTTTGGATGCGGCAGCCGTTTCCCCGTGGTAACATCCTTGTAAAAGACCTAACTAAAGGGTTCAATGGACAGGGCTGAGCATGAATCACCACAACGGGATGTCCTACCCGTTTGACTCCCTCTCCAGGCGTCACTGAAACCACTAGATGCAATGGGAAACTCGCCGGCTATACTGATTCGCTCCCTGGGGGCCGTGTACGAGACTGGGACGACTGTGTTCAAGCCGCACAATTGCCTAAACCGCTTGGAAATGAGGCGAGCTGCGATCAAAGGGACGATACCCCAGGATCTATATTGCGTCAGCGTGCCATACGCGCTCGCACCCACCTGGCATACCCTATCAAAAACCTCCAACGGCGCCTGAATGCCACCTATCTGTGTCTCCGAGCTCGGACTGTGAACCTGGACCTCCTTTGATGCAAATCCCAGACGTTTGGCGGGGTACTTTGGGTAATCACCCGCTTGCAGTTGACCAAGCGGCACCACGAACCCGATTGACTGAAGGGCTACCAAACGAGCATCAGCCGACACGCAGGCGGACGAGGAATAACCTACCCACCTCCGATACACGGCATGCCCTGTACCCACGCGGTTGTGGGGTTAAAAAACCTATGGCGCAGCCACCGGGCACCCCATCGAGGCCCTTATTCCAACAATCCTTGAGCATCTCTCATAGTGGATCCGGTAGCCACTGAGCTTCTGCCGGGATCGGTTGGAGAGCCCGGCCGTTCACCGTTTAGAATATGAATCGTGATAGTAGCTTCATTGGAGTCTCCATAGGATACGATACCCATGAGAACCCGGAGACGCGGCGACCGTCAGTGTGCCAAGTAGTCCAGACCAGGAGGGTTTACCTCAAAGGTAGTCATTGCTAGGGAGTAAATGTCGCCCGCCTCAGAGTGGTTACAACGGTCGTGGTCTGGGCCGAGTAATTCTAGAGGGATGTACTAACGGCGACCTGGGTGACACCGAAATCTCTGAGACAGGCTTGGCCATTCTCGTCGACTAGAATATTACCCTGTGTAGATTGGATCCGGTAAGTAGCTTCCCCAAGCCTCATCACTGGTCTCACCGGGTTGATGTACGATCCCCGAGGAGTGGAGGTGCTCCAGGCCACAGGCCGCTTGCCCCGGCTTCCCGGGATGTGGTCGAGATATGTCACTTCCCAGGGCCCTAAAGGGAGCACACCCACCAGCTCCAGTCTGTTGGCTCCTCGATGCTTCTGCTTCCTGTTAGGGAGCCAAGGAATTATGACGGAAAAGCTGATCATTCCCCGAAAAGGGGCACCCAAAACTTCAAGGACAGGAAGTAAGTTCGGGTGAGAGACCTGTTTCCACCTCGCTGATTCGTGATAAAACCCCTGGGAGCTTTGTAAGCGCTCACTTGCAACGCTACCGACCTGTTTGATTGCTGCTAGCCTTTTCTGGTTGCACCAAAATGGAGTCGAAAGAGCATCAAGCAAGCCGAATCACCCGTTCACCTCCCCAATGAGAAGCCACTGGATTTATACAACGCTCAGTCGATCTTGAAATCCATTCTATCGGAAAGTATCCACGCGCCGGGCATGACTCCACGAGCGAGGCTAAGTTCGGACAACACCCCGGGGGGACCGATCTTGACTTTCAAGTTGACCACACCAACGACTCTCGCTGTGGGTTTGATGATTCAAAGGGCCGGCCTCGGTGAAAATGGACAGGAGGCGGACGAACTTTGGAGGACAACAGCTCTAGGTCTATCTCTACTCGTTTGAAATTCTCCGGTTTGGCTGGAGAGAGATCTAAGGGTAAGCGTAACATCAGCACGTGTAGCGCCTTCGACGATCCGGACTCACCCTGGGCAGTGAGATGGGTTATCATGACTGTTATGGTGGCCCCCGCGGGAATGGTGCCTGGAGGTCAATTTGGGGCACGCGTAGATGGTGTACGACCGGCCTTGCTCGAAGCGCGCCGCTGCTTGACCCAAACCTAGAACGGGCGTTTGTTAATCGACAGACTTCCGTTCCCATACCTTGGCGTTTGAAAAGTATAGAGGGTCATGGGGTCGCAATTGCGCGCTGAACCGGATGCTAGACGCCAAGCCGGGCCGGGACGCCGCAAAGTTTGGGGGGGGGGGGCAGCCAGCGATATATGTCCAACTTGCAGGAAGTGGTCCGTGTATCATACGATTGTTTTTTCTGTCGCTCAGCGGGTAGAACCCGCAGGATGACCGTGAAGGTCGGGGACTCCAGCAGATATAACTCAGCGTCACGGATTAGTATTCAATTTTCAATCCGTAGTTGCATGTTGGATGATCGAATTCTTTGGCCATGCCGTGCATATGTAGTTCCCCCATGTATGTATATCATGCACATTCTGAGACGGATTCTAGCAGTTCGTTCGCTGCACCAAGGGGCAATATTTGTACATAAGTGAGGGGTACCCATCAAGGCAAATCATCGCCAAGGTGCTCCCTCTACCCCACCACGAGAATTTTGCGACTAGCTGTAAACTCCTCGACTAAATCCTCAATCTCCCTAACCACCTCCGGGGGAACAGGGGGATGGTTGCCATGGAGACTGAGAGAAATGGCTTGACCGGTAGGCGAGGTAAGCTATCAGAGGTCCCCAGTCGTCGTGATTTTGCAGTGTAAAAGAGTCCAGACATAGGTGGCGCAGGGACGGAAGAAGCTTCGTGTGGGAAAGTGGATCCGGCCGGAGGAACGCGTCGGAAACCACAGACTCCATGAGGAGCAAGTTATCGATGTTCGGCATGGTAACGAATAAGTCCCTCATTGCATTTGTGCTGGGTTCCCCCATGAAATGCACCACATGTTCTCGGGGAGCGGCTGCGATGAGGTTGGAGTGTATCTTCTCGCCTGTGACTTGAGGAAGCACACCCCTGAATACTGCCCAAAACGACACTGAAGGGTAGCCAAACCCAGGTAGCATGGTCATGGTATCAAGTTCGTCAAGGACACCGATACAGAATGAGATGGAATCGTCCGTGCATGAGGTCTGGATCCCCAGTCTACCCCAAAACCGACCATCACGTCGGATGCGGTCCCGCAAGTATGGTTCAAGGAATTCTGAGTCCACCGTCCCTTTGCACCCTTTGAGATGCAGGTACACCCATTCCAATTTGTCTGGGTACTCCAGCCGTTGCAGTAACCGGAAGACGTGACGGCAGTCTCCTGTCAAACGTAATCCCCTCAACCGGCACAGTGGCACTCGAAATGTGGACCCATCGCCGACGTCGTTGGGAATCATTGCCTCACATAATGAAAGGTCTTGGAGGTTTGGGTACGATGCGAGAATTGAAAGTAATTGGGAAGTGGTCGGGCCACCTGTGGCCCTGGGGAGCTCGAGCGATAGGCTGGTCAGGGATGTGGCTTGGATCTTGAGGTGGTCCCACGACGTGACTTTGGCACCCGTCGAGAGATGGAGAATCCGTGGCTTTGGGAAGCGGTGGCGAGCGAGGAATTTGGAGATGTCTAGGTTGGTGTATTCCAGTATCAGTGAGTCGACACTACTATCCCGAACGCCTTCGCCGTTGGGGGTCAACGAGGAAACGATGGATTGTAGCAGATCCACGTCTGAGCCCTGAAGGCGGACAGATCGTACGGAACCACACGCGGCGCGATCCCGGAGGGCATCCCGTAGGGGTCCATCAAAAGGGGTGGGATTGTTGCCACCCACGGGGCGGGTGCGCAACACAAGGTCAAGGGGTGCTGTTCCAGAACGCTGATATCGTCGCGACCACTGTTTCAGACTGTTGCCCCAATAAGTCCAAAGTTCTGTGGTGCCAGAGGCAACCTTGTACCAGTAGTGACAGACGAGGAGGAAGTTATAAGAGCCCTTCCGTATGTCCCCATAGTCACCAATCGGGACGACATTCCAACAGAAGACCTGCCCGAGTAATTCTGGAGGCATGAGGGTGGATATGTTCAGCAATGAGTTTCGAGCGCGCTTGAGCTGGATGAGGTCTCCCAAACCCTCTTCAATCCGCTTCTCCAAGACCAGTATGGAATCGATGTTGATCTCTGCACCCATGCTGAACAATCCAACCCACGTCAGATATCGCGAAATGTGTTAAAATGTGCGTCCACTCACATCGAGGAGTGGGATTGTTTGCAATCTAGAGACTCTAAGGGAGTCCGGCGAGTCATTATCGCGTGCGTGGGATGGCGCAGGCACCGTTCGCGGCGGTGGAGTAGATACCAGTAGGCTGGAGTCCAGCCTCAAATTCAGAGGGAGGGAGGTGAGGGGAGGTGTTCAGGGGGAGGGCGCCTCTGAATTGAGATATTATTGTATTGGTAATCAAACGATCGCCGGAAAACACTCGGATCGTCACCATGTCTCAAAGTGGTCAACCAGGCACAACTGGTGGACTCGCTAAACTCCCCATCGATGTACTCTTGAACATATTCGACGGTTGCGACGTTGCGGACATTCTCAGCCTGGGCTTGGTCGGTAAACCAAAGTCGGATCTGAGGTCGAAATCTCACTCTCGTTCACTTGCCCCAGACTTGCAAGGAACTTTACATAGCTACGGAAGAACGTCAGTTGTGGGTCGACCAATTCAAGCGGTGCTGTGTGGCATTTCGACAAGCTCCATTCCAGTCCCGAACGAAGGAGCTACACGCGCACTCTACTGCCCAGTTGAAATCGTGGACTATTCAATAAGCTTGTACGGATGCTCTCTGGCTGCAAACCGAGGACGCGGACGACAATCTAAAGCTTCAAAGAGTTCGCATCGACGACCCAACAGATGACGACTGTATGACCGCCTTACTGCTCCCCGGTGGTGAGCATTTGGCGGTGCTCACTGAGGACAGGAAGGTTGCTTTGCAGAAGATCGAACGGGGAAACGACATCGGGGACTCAGAGTGGGTATTGACTCATGTGGCGGTCTGCCTCCCGCCGAGTCCGGGGGCCGATTGTTTCGAAGTGGTGTTCACAGATACGGTCTGTGAGTATCCACTCATCGCCTACGATGACCCCAAGGGTATAAGGTATGCTCCCTCATTTGTTGGCCACTCCCCAGGGGCTCGCCGTTCTCAAGGGGTTTGAACTTAGCGTCACCGTCGTTCGCCTGGATTACGACTCCAGAACGATTCCTGTGCAAAAGACTATTCAATTCAACCACCGCGGGGTACCGCTTGGCGGTTACAGATCGAGATATTTCGGCATTCGGGGAGATGCTGTTTTGTGGTTCTACGCGGGTTACGGTAGCAGACTTCTGCAGCATTTAGTTGTTGCAAAACTCGACGACCCCGATGGTGCCGCAACCATACACCTTTTGGATCTGGACTTGAGTGCGGTGAGAGACGATCACGCTTAGTCTCAAAGGAGCTGTGACTCAATGATACCACGATTCTAGTGGGAGATTGAGTGCCTAAATTTTGAGGTTCTCATCCGAAACGCCTTCATACGATACGGTCCTAACAAGATCTACCTCCACCACATCCCCAATCCACCACCAGAAACGCAGTCGCAGGGCTGGGGCGGGAAATCACCGGCCCCCTCGATTATTTGGAGCTACTGCGACACCGGTGGATTTGGATACGGTGGCCTTTATTACCACCGCACAGACTCCGTTCTCCCAAATTTCTTCCTGCGCAGCAACAGGTACTCCCACATAATCGAATTCGGGATGAATGGGATCGAGTGTCCCGTCGTCCTAAATCACACTGTTACTCAGACGAACGGCGACACCAAAGCCGGGATTGGTATCCAAGAGTCGGGTAATCAAAAAGTACTCGACTACCAGATTGACTCCGCTGGTGGGTTTCTCCTGGATACTATGCTCCTCAACGAACCCGATCGGCGTGGACACTTTCGTGCCGTTCTCAGGCAGTACGGGTTGCTGGGCGCGGACGAGGATTGGATTGAGGCAGTTAGATATGACGAGGTTACGGGAAGGATCCTTCTCATATCTGAGGGACGTTCGGGTGGGTGTAAACTGTTCCTCGCGGACCTGCCAGGGCCACGACACGGCAATTCTCGTGATTGATCGCAGGGTCTGAACGGAGGAAAATGCTTTGGGAAAATGCAGAGACAGTGACAAGCCAATAGATACACAAATCTGCACGGATCTAGAATCTAGGATGTGGAAAAGAAAAGAGAGAGATCAGGCATCCCGTAATTCTTGTAGAACACCGCCAGGAGGGCGACGAGCATAGCGATGATCAAGACCCAGCTCCAGCTTCGTGCTGTGAGAAAAGTATCAGCACTTGGTGGTACTTGGAGGGTGCGGTGGGGAGGACGTACGCTGGTTACCTAGACTTGTTGGAATTGTCACGACACGAACAGTGTTGTCTGGGCTGCCAGAGACGAGGATGTTTGATGTGGGGTTGAAACGTAGGGTCGTTGGGGGGAACTCATGGGCTTTAAGGATCGTGAGTAGCGGCTGAAGGAGTTCAGTGAGCGATGTCGTTCCCTCACCCTGGATGGCACACTCACCGCTAAGGTTGTAGAGTCCAGGATTCCGATTGAGTAGTCCGAAGACCCGAATGCAAGATATTTACCGTTCGGGCTAGAAGTTAGAATAGGTTACTTTCATGAACCTAGCATATGTATGCGGACTTCTCGCCTCATGTCAAAGCACGTTACACCCTTGTCACTAACTTTCCGGCTCTTCGTGACTTTCCAGCTGCCAACATCCCATTTAGAGACGTACGCCTGCCGGGGAGTCACCTTGGACCGTGCTTTCGCCCGAGAGGCAGTTGTGTTCGAGATGGTGTAAAGAACGTTCTCGTCAGAGGGATGGAACCTAAGGAGTGTGTTCAAACCACGTCGTATCACCAAGGTGCGGGCTCGGTTTACCTGGCCGAACGGAACGTAGATTTCCCGTCAACACCGGGTATTGGCGGGACGGATGTGGTTTTGATGACCTCCAGGGGCTTTTCGGAATCGCCATCCGGTATGGGAAAGACCATGATGCTTGCCGATGTGATGATGACAAGCTAACAGTCCTCGTTAGGTTTAGGGCGGATGGGTGCGCCAAATATACGGACCTGTTTTGAGGAAAAGATAGCATCGTAGATGTCCTCTTCAACCTCTACCAGCGGGGCTCCTGGCTCAAGGGAGGGGAATTTAAGGACACGGAACTGCGATCTTGGTCAACAGCCTGAGGAAGCCTTAGGAGGAGTCTGACTGACGAGATGGAGACCAGCCGCAACGAGGAGCGAACCGTCCCGAGATAGTGAACTGGCGCGCTAGGGGGCCGCGTTAGGCACAAGTTACACACGAGTTGGACACGACCATACCTGATAATCTTCCACGTCACCGGCGCGTAATGTCCCCACAGAGCCTGCGGGTTGTATCCTGAATGGGATCAGGCTAGTCGTAGAATGAGGTGTGGTTGCGAACGTACTGTTTGTCCTTGACGCTGTAAGTCCGGCAGTTCTCGTTCTCGCCTTTTTCGATTAGTTCTACAGGGCCGTTGATTCCGCAGGCGAACATGCCGGTCTGTGATTGTCATGATTTCCCGTGTTTCCACGTAAGTACACCTGGGACGACGAACCTTGGGGTCGGCGGCCATGCTCATGGGGGCATCTGCATCCTTCTCGAGCTCAAACTCGTGCAAGAGCTCGATAGAGCTGTCTCCATCTAGACGAAATAATTTCTGCGGTTCAACGCTACGTCATACCATGAACTACCATTGTAATACTTTACACGTACCATCTTGTTCTTGATTCCTGCTCTGCTGGAGCCCCCGCCACCTCCGAGAATGACCTCATTGTCTGAGATAAAAGCGATAGAGTAGACTGGGAAGGCCTTGAGTGGGTGGGATGTGTGTTGTGCACGCATGTCGACGCCGGCAACGATGAAAGCGATCGGGTCGGTGGTGGGAACGTGGGAAGTGAGTTGGGGCAGCCCGTGTGTGTCGGCAGGTCAATCCTCGCCCCCGACCACCACCGGCTTTGCTCCAAACTACCATGGAAGGCCTACCAGGAGACGGGTCTGAAATCCAACTCCCAGAACTCGACAAGCGCACAGTTATCGGTGTTTCCGTGGCCATCGCTGGAAACGTGTTCATCTCACTCGCCCTCAATCTTCAGAAACTCTCCCATAGACGAAGGGATCTGGCTGCTGCGCAGACCGAAGGACAGAAACAACAACAGGATAGGAACGATGCCCCGAGGCTACATAACCCACCGATGGAGAGAGTCCGAGAGCTCTCGTACGAAGATAGGGAGGATAGTTGGCCTGATGTGGTGGAGGGGGAGCTGAACACAATTCGTAACCCTCGACTGGAGACCCTTCAGGCCGAATCAGAACCCCTTCTTCCGAGGGTTTCGAGCCGTGGTTCAACGGGCGGAATTGCCGCGAAGAAACGTGGGTCGCTCTTCCGCCTCATCCTCCCTGGCAGGCCACCGCGCTCCTCGCGTCAATCTCCCACCACACCGACTCCCCAGCGGCGGCAATTACCCGTACGTCCGCCGCCTATGTCGCGTGGAAACAGTGCTACGTCGTCGTCGAGCATCGTGTCTAATGGGAACGAAACCGACTACCTCAAGTCTAAGCTTTGGTGAGCGTTGATCTATCTGCCGCTAGCCAATCAGGATTTTGACAGGGGGGAAGGTGGACCGGGTTCTTGTTGATGAATGTCGGGGAACTTGGGAACTTTATTTCCTACGCGTTTGCGCCTGCCTCCGTCGTGGCCCCCCTCGGGACTGTGAGTGGCATCGGAGTCGGTCCGACGGTGCCCTAATTTGTGCCTAGTCTGCCTTGATCGCCAACTGTTTCTTTGCCCCACTCCTATTGAAGGAACGCTTCGGAAGGGTGAGCACACGAAATTTCAGACTCTGCGACTTTCCTAACCGGGGCTTCAGGTTGAGTTTCTGGGGATATTCATCGCTATCCTGGGTGCTTTCACGGTCGTGTTTTCGACCAACACTTCCGAAACACGTTTAGACCGCGATGCCTTGATCGAGGCTATTACACAAAAGCCGTTCATAATCTACTCTATTGTGTACATCATTGGCGCTTTCATCCTCACGGGGTTATCAGCCAGCCAACGTGGCCGTGACTGGGTCTTCGTGGATGTCGGGTTATGCGCTCTCTTTGGTATGTGGCCCGTCGTCCGTGTTCTGGAGGGCGTCATTGTTTACCTAACGTAGGAGGGTTCACCGTGTTGTCGACGAAAGCGCTCTCGACGCTTCTCACAATGGAATGGATAAAAGTGTTCACCGAGTGGATCACCTATCCACTCATTGCCGTAAGTTCGGCTCATCATTCCCGCCCATTTCGCTGCCCATACACATCACATTTTCTAGATCCTCCTTGGAACTGGAATCGGTCAAATAAGGTACTTGAATCGTGCCCTGATGAGGTTCGACAGCAAGGTAAACGGGTGAGCTGGAACCACCTAAATACCACTAAACTCCTATTAGGTCGTCGTCCCCGCACAATTCGTGTTTTTCAATGTGTCCGCTATCCTGGGTTCCGCCATTCTCTATGGAGACTTCAAGGAAGCCAGTTTCCACCAACTCGTCACGTTCTTTTACGGGTGTGCTGCGACTTTCGGAGGGGTATATCTGATTGCCCTTTCTTCTGATCCACCAGAAGAGGAACCGACCATCGGTGACCCTGAATCGGCTACTGTTCCATCAACGCCAGAAGTTCGATTAGGGACCATTGGGAGACGGACCAGACACATTGCCATGTTGGATGGCACCCGACCTTCTCCATCGTTGCGTAGAAAACCGAGCACATCCAGCTTGGTCGGGTTCTCCCCAGCTCAGGTAGGAAATCTACCTCCAAACATGCGCTGTGTGCTGACTACCCTCATGACAGCGTCTACTTATTGTGCACTCACCCGTGGATGATGATGACGTCCTCCCTCCCGACGCTCGAAGGTGGACCGTGAATTGGCCAGCCGATGAAACCTTAGACCGCCAACAGAGCTTTCGACGTACGCCCCTGACTCAGGATATCCAACATCTCCCGCAACACGCCCCACAGGACGGTGCGGAGCTCGAAGACATATTCTCCCCGCACTGACAACTACAGGCCTGCATTTGTTAGGGCTAGGTATCTATTTCCCATTATATTGGTTCGCTCGTCTGCTATTTGCCTGTGCTAATTTACTATATATCTGATACTTCGGCCTGTCGTACGCGCGCGGTACCGCCCTCTACAGTACCTAGCATCCTACTACCACATTCGTTGTTCAATCCTAGACTACCTTTGAACTCCCGTGATCGGCTCCTGAGATGGTCGCGTAACTGTTTCTCCGATGGTCATGATCCACGACCCTCGTGCCGCACTGCTCCAGAACGTTCACTCTTCGGCTTGACGTCAACCTTTGGTTAGGGCGGTTCTGACATTGAACCGCAGCGCCTCGTTGCCTCCCAACCCTATTCTATCCGCCACTCTCGCGTCTCGCGAAGAGCACAAGTTTACCAGGCTGGCTCCCAGGACGCAGAAAACCGAACCCACGACGTACATGTTCACCGGTTTCCAACCGATGCAACCTACAGAAACAGAGCTGGCGTCTCAAGCTTTGGCAGAAGAGTCCAGCTACCGGTTCCCCTACTTCTCCGCGAACGACGCGGTAACGTTGGGCTTGTCCTTGAGGAAGAGGTTCAGAGCCTCGACGAGGTACAGTAAGGGCAAAGGCCTGGTTATCACGGTGCAAACCATCGCCGGCCACACGTTATTCTCGTGTACGGTTGGGGATTTGGGTGGCGTTTCTGGCGTGGGCGATGTGAGCCTGGACAGTTGGAGCGTGTTGGAGGGAATGGTGAACGTGGTGAAGAGGACGGGCCATTCGAGTTATTATGTCGAGAAGGGGATGAGCGCGATGGCTAAGGGCCAGGCTGGCGTACAGACTGATTTGAGGGTGTACGGAGGAGGTGAGTGCCTTCGCCTTCCTGTGTCAGGTCCAGTTATTGACGCGTCCCGGACGACAGCATTTCCGATCTGGTTGGAGGTACGCAAGCAGTCCCCTACACTTTCGCTTATGAGTGCTTACATCTCGGATTCTAGAATGCACTATGCTGTCCCATCGCCGTTATCGCGTGTTACTCCGGTTCGAGTAGGGACGACCATCACGTACGCCCCTCGAGTTTCAATTCGAAGATTGAGTTGACATCGGTCACGATTCAGTTGGTTGTAACGTCAATCAAAGATTTCCTCAAGAAACTCAAGGGCACGGAGGGAGCCTCCATTGCATACCCCCCAACGGTAGGCTCCGCTCCGCTGCAAATCCCAGAACCCAGTTTTGTAGGAGAGGAGTCCCAGCGTCGGGAATCCGGAGTTTCTTATGGACAGAGCAACACGGTACGTGGTCTAGGCTTATCGAACCCCCTGCCAGGCTAACCGTATCTTGTAGGAATGGGCAGAAACCGGACCGCGCTCAGGCCTCGAGTATTCGTCTGATGAGGAACGGAGGCAATAACACGGGGCGTAGATTAAGGAAGTGTGATTAGAGTACCAACAGGACATCGTGCTTCAATCAATCTTAAACCGAAATCTTGGAACATATTCTAGTGTTGCTGTTCCTCCTCCCCCCGGTGATCGGTAGGGTACTTGAGGACGCGGATGTTTTCTGAGGTACGGACCACTTGAGCCGTCGATACGTCAGGAAAGTACTGTGGGTACGCACCATGTCTCAAGAAGATCTGGCGTTGAGCGTTGGGGGACCCTGCCTCGGCATCTGGATCGGCATCTCGGAGTTCATAAGCGGCTTCGACATATACATGGGCACCCTTGGGGATGGTACGGAGGAAGGTGTTTGAGGAGGAGCTGAAACAAAAGATGGTGTGCCATGACGTGGTAGGCGGAGGTCGTACTACGTTACGGCATTCATTAGCAATGTTCAACTACGAAGCGGGGTTAAATACTTACCGCCATCGGCAGAGGGGGGAGGGGAGTGGTTATTGGTGGCTACAGTGTATCTAAGCCGGTGGTTAGCGCAGGTCACGAACGCCTTCCAGACCTACGTCACATATTCCTTGTCGGTTTTGGTTGTGCGTGTCTCTGGGGTTTTACCCAAACGGCCGATGAGGAGGAGCTTTGCAAGGTCGGACGCTAGTGGCCGTGACGACGAAAACGCCTGGGGGTCGGAGAATATTAGGCAGCGCAACCAACACTAATTTCCAACGTACACGCGACCCAACGCGTAGGGCAAGAGGAGCACGAGGGAGGAACATCATTTCGATGGTCGGGGAGGAGGACAGGGGGGGATTTCCACACGTGACGCGATCACGGCGCTTTCCCCCTTCTCGTTGTTGGACTTCCCCCACGACGCAACGACCGCGGCGAAACAAACCTCCGGCGAGCTGAAGCCTTTGGTTTTATAAACGACCTCAATGTCACGACACAGACTAGTCCGCAATCTCGATTATAACGGTCAGCCCGGAGCGCATCTCAAGGCTTATCAGAACACTACTCAACCGATTGCACCACGCCGGACCCTCAGCTGAACTCGAGGCGTACGATGGTTTTTCAGATAGCCAGGAGGAGGAGATGACGGAAGAGCAGCATGGTCTGTTTCCCTGCAATATGTCATCCCTTCTTCCGCTTAACTTTGCCGCATGATCGTCCCACAGCGCAAATGATTGACGGCCTGGAGCAAGTGCGAAATATACTGGGTGACCAAGAGCACTCAGGATTCTCCGACCAAGCCATCAAGGATGCTCTGTGGGAGTTCTTTTTCGACGTGGACAAGAGCGTGGTTTGGCTGTTAGGTGCGTCCTGTTCCCTGTGTCCAGGTTATGTCCGTTGACATCTCTGTCGCACAGAGGAGAAACAAAAAAGTGAGGCAGCTAAGGACCGAAAGGGTGAGTTTCGTTCGTACAATTGCCTCCACTTTACCCGCCCCTCCCTTCGTTATGCATTCGGATGTGTATGGGCATCAGCTATGCTATCAGATTGATGGCAAAGAAGGTGCATATCTTTCGGTTCTTCCCGCCCCTCACTCCATTTTCGTCCTCTGTTGATGCTTGCGACTCGTCGCTGACCTCCCACTTTCGCAATGGCAGATGTGGACGGAAAACCCCTCCCACCCCTACCCCCGCCTGAGTACGGACACCATCAATACGACCCACCTCCAATGGGTATGTCGGCCCCTCCTATGCCGGTCCCGATACATCACCCGGAGTACGACGAGTACGCGGACGATGGAGAGTACTACCACCCAGACGACTATGGTTCCGCGGAGTATCCGCTTGAGTACAATCGGCTGAGCACGATTACTGAGCGGACCGAGAGGTCGGAATACTCGAAACACTACCCCTCGGCGAGACAGGTAGTCTACCGAGACTCTATATCTTCTAATACGGAGTACGGAGCATTCCGGGGTGCGTACCGCGGCCTCGGTGGTTGAGCTGCATGTTCATATTCTCCAGATTCACGGTTCACTGCAACCCCACTTGCACCTACGCATCATTTACCACAGGACTCCGATTCGCAGTCCGCCTTATCCACACCGAGACAACGGAATGCACTGGGATTAGAAATGGAACCACCACGTGATTACTCCCCTCCCCCACAACCGTGTTATGACCAGTACGATGACCGGCCCCCTTGCCCGGCGACCACTGAGTCAACAATCCCCCCTCCGCCGATAGAGAAAAGTGTCGTGGGTACTCCGAAAAAGTCGAAACTTGCCGAACTTGCCGAATCGAGGTCCACTCTATCTCTGGCCAGTGCTCAAAGTTTCCACACCATGAGCTCACGGTCGTTCGCTGTTGACAGTGCTTCCATCCTCACGTATCCCATCCTCCGACCTTCCCAAGCTTCTCGTCTCTCTCTGAGCTCAGCGTTCGCACCCTCCGAGGCCTCCACGTCGGATTCTTCGTATGTCCGACGAGCAGTGGATGCAGCCCTAGAGCAGGAGCGTCTGGACCAACTGGAGAATAAGCCAGAGGGCAACCCGGGACGTTCACGCAGTGGGTCGACGGAAGATGGGTCATCTACTGCTACCGAAACTCCCCGCCCAGTTTCCCAGCAACGTGGCACCCGCGGGACATCCAAACTCGCACAGTTAGCGCAGTCAAAAGTGAAGCAACACCCAGAGACAATCGTTTCCTGGGTGAAACCTCCCTCTGCCACTACGCGGCGGTCTCGAGTACTGGAGACCCAAGAGCACAGTACCCGCACCAAGTTCGTAACTCCGATTGGGAATGGACCTACTGCGACCACTGCGATCACGACTTCGTATCAGTCATTGGGCAATCTTATGCCTCGGGGCGTTTCTGGTCTCCCACCTTCGTTCCCGCCTCCAACTGACGAATCGAGGTCGACACCTTCCCCAGTTTCTACAAGATCCGCACGGCCGAAGTCGACCTCTTCGCAGAAACCCCCTTCAGTTAATAAGCCTTCGTCCTCGTCCACGCATTCAAGGTCTTCGAAACTCGCGATGAAGGCCAAACAGGCTCAACAGCAAAAGGAGTTTCCCGAGGCGGACGTCATAGAGGACATGCGAGATCCCATCAAACCGCTATTCCTCCCGACCGGAGAGCCCAACGCCAAACCATCCCCCTTCGCATCTGTTCTTCTCGATGAGGAAGAAACCGGGAAGAAGTTACGCCGGAGGAAGGATGGGTCTCGTAAATCACGCCGCAATAGTGAAGAAGTACCCGTATTGAAGACGGCTGGTCACGCCATGAACCCACCCCCATTCGCTTTCGACATCCCGAGCCCGGATGACATGGTATTCCACGCCAGGAAAGGCACATCCCTCTCTCACCAAGTTGATGCCCGCATCAAATCCGGTTCTCCAACCACATCCCGTTCATCTTCCCACACTGTCTCTTCCGCTCCCAAGCGTGTTTCATCTACTGCGTGACAATGTTTTGCTGATATTTATTTATTTATTGCTTCCTGCTCTTTCTGGTTGATGTGCCACTATGCTGTTGCGTCCGTCTCTCCTTGCGGTCATATGTATCGCTGTGCTGCTAATTTCAATGCCGTTCGTACCTGATCATCCTCTCGTCTACTGTGGGACCTGGCCTCTGACGCAACAGCCGCTGCGGAACGCGAGAAAGCCAAGAAGAAAGCGGCTCAACAATCCGCCCAGAACTCGAGGGTAGGAACCCCAACTGCCACACCTAAGAGGAAGAAAGCGAGTGGCACCAGCTCGGGGGGCATAGGGTCGCCCCTAATGTCTGGGGCTTCAACACCCGTTCCCCGTCGCGCAGGGATGGAGAAAACCGACCAACAGCTGTTGGATTTTACCGGACTGAACTTACAGGTCGAAGAACTGCAAATTGTAGAAGAAGAAATACCGAAGGTTACGCTTGCGCGAGAGAAACTACTAGAAGAAGTAGCCAAGGTCCTCCAGACCGGCGTAGATGGGAAGAAGGGCGTAAGCCTGGTCGTTATAGGTAATGTTCCAAATTTCGCAGGATTCTCTCCTGTGTTGGTTGGTAACTCGGCGCCTTAGGCCACGTCGATGCTGGGAAGTCGACGCTAATGGGGAGAATGCTTTATGAACTTGGAAAGGTGGATGAGAAAGAACGGGTGGGGAACGAACGAGCGAGTGGGAAAATGGGTAAAAGCAGCTTCAGTTGGGCCTGGCAAATGGACGGCATGGCTGAAGAGCGAGAGAGGTACTCCCCAAACTCTCAAGCTGTACCCCGCTCTAATATCTCTGCTCAGGGGGGTCACGATGGACATCGCCCTCAATTCGTTCTCTACTCCGCGTCGACATATCACCATCCTCGATGCGCCGGGGCACAGAGATTTCATCCCGAACATGATTTCGGGTGCTTCACAAGCAGATTGTGCATTACTCGTCGTCGATGCATCCACGGGAGAGTTCGAGGCGGGGTTTGATAGGGGTGGTCAGACTCGCGAACACCTTGTGCTCGTGAGGAGTTTGGGGGTTTCGCAGGTCGTCGTGGCCGTGAACAAGTTGGACGTGGTCGGATGGGACCAGTCGCGGTACACGGAAATTGTGGATGCACTCAAGCCGTTTTTGCTTCAGACTGGGTTTCAGTCTGCGAAGACGAAGTTCGCCCCCGTCGCTGCGATGGCAGGAGTGAATTTGGTCAACAGGGATGGACCTGATGGAGCTCAGTTGAGGAACTGGTACGAGGGCCCAACTTTGGTCCACTTGTTAGGTAGGTGGAAAGTCACTCGCGAGATCTTCAGCAAAAGACTTGACCGTTTCGTAGATAAACTTGAACCTCCCGCACGGGATATAACTTCACCCTTTCGGTTCCCCATCTCGAACGTCTTCAAGGGTTCGGGATCTGCGACGGGCGTTACGGGGCGCGTATGCGCAGGTGCCGTCCAGACCGGGGAGAAATTAAGAATCGTACCGGGAGATGAATCTGGTATTTTGAAAAGTGAGTGAGACGTTCTGCCCCCCTCACAAGCAGTTTCAGTGACTAACGGGTGGTACTTCTCTCAAACAACAGTGATTTCGTATGATGGGGATAACGTCCCTTGGGCCGCGGCCGGGCAAACCGTCACCATATACATGACGGCAGTCGACCCGATTCATTTGAACGTGGGGAGTATATTGTGCCCCCCGACGTCGATCGTACCGCTCGCTACGACGTTCACGGCGAAGATCATCGTGTTTGATATCACGATGCCGATAACTGCTGGAACCTCGGTACGAACCGCCCGGATGTGAATTCCACAGTGGGATCCTGACCGCGTCTTACCTAGGTCGAGTTGTTCCACCACTCGCAAGATATCCCAGCGTACGTTTCAAAGCTCTTTTCGACGGTAGACCGTTCTACGGGAGTAGTCAAGAAGTCTCCGAGGGTGTTGACGAAAGGCGCATCGGCGGAGGTGCAGATTACTCTCCGCTCGGCTGGGGGGACCGGCAGGGCCTATTCGGTGCCTCTCGAGGCATTCACGACCAACAAAGAGATGGGAAGGGTTTTGATAAGGAGGGGTGGGGAGACCGTGGCCGCCGGTACGGAATTTCACCTCCATGGTTTGGTCCCACGGGAAACAATGACGTGAAGACTGACGAATTTCAACTCCAGGAATCGTATTGTCTATCAATGAATAGGCCAACGTTCGTCCAGGTCAGCTGCCCGGCTTATGTAGAAGAAAATGAGGTGATAGTGTATGAATGGGGCCGTAAAAGGTTCGCCATCTGTATTATGGAAAACCCCGTTATCGGGAGGGAGGGATTGCGCTCTACATACAAGGGAGAGAGTGAAAATGTACAGAGGAAGTAGTATGTACGAGAAAACAACTAGTCAACATGGAGGACATGGGAAAATAGCGCATAAGTAGCAAGAAACGAGTATCTATGTACCTACAAAATCGCAGCGAAATGCGATGACCAAGAGAGGGGACAGCAAGGGGCAGTCTAAGAGAGGAGTAGCCAACAGGTAGCGAACGAAGCTGACAGATGTAGGGTGGAAAGAGAAACTTCGGAGGGCGGGGAAGGGGCAGGGTGTATAACGCCCTCCGCCTACCCCACGACAAGGGAAGACGTTCAGCCATGAGACTTTTCCCCCTTGTGTTCCTTCTCCTTCTCTGGGGTGAACAGGTGCTTGACCTTGTTAATAAAGCTATCTCTCTTCTTCTTGTAACTGCCCTTCCTGGAGAGTGAATCACCCGGACTCGAAGGGGGAGATGATGACCTTGACCTAAAGAAGCTCGGTTTCCTCGGTGTTGTCGGTGGGGAGGGCAACATCGTCGGGGTCGACGGAGGAGGGGTCGTGGGCTTAGGCTTGGTGGGAGTGGATGGTAACTGCCTGGGTAGCTCCCCGCCCACAGTTCCATTACCGGTTCCGCTGTGTGGTTTGGTCTCCACAGGCTTGGGCTCCACAGGTTTGGTCTCCACAGGTTTGGGCTTCTCAGGTTTGGGCTCCTCAAGCTTGGGTTCCTCCTCTTCCTTCTTCTCGGTGGGAAGGGTGTTGGAAGAGGAAGTACCAGTAGAGGCCCTTCTTGAGCTGTTGACCGGCAGAGCGTGGGTGGAAGGGGGTTCAGTATGTCTGGGAGGCTCGACAACGGGAGGTTTCTTGTCGACCGTGCTTGGATCATTCACCGGGACGACAAAGAGCGGTGCCTTCAGAGCGGGAGGGGCGGGCTGAATCGTGGTGGGGATATTACCCGGGGCGACCACCTTTTCAGTCTAAACGAGTGCGTTAGCGGGTCCACCAACGGCAAGGAGGGAGTGAACATACATTAGCAGGAGGAGTATCTACAGGTTTAGTGTCGTTAACCGGAACGACAGGGGCAGGAGGAACGTTAGGCACAGAGGGGGTGACCTTTTCTTCGGTGGGAGGTGAGGGGTCCTTCTTGTCAACAAGGGGGGTTTCGTCCTTGGGTTTCGCAGGCACCTCGACGCTACGTTCTTTAGTCGGTTGGGGGGCGGGGGCAGGAACCTCTTTCTTCTCCTCAACGGGGACGGGAGCAGGGACGGGGGCTATCTTGGGTTCCTTTGCAGCGGGTGGTTCGTAACGGGGCGTATCATCTTGGGGCTTCGTAGGGGCGTAATAGATGTTATTCACATTTCCTCTCCAATCGACTTCGGTGGGAGCTTGGTCAATGGTGGACCACCTGCCGTCGACGATGAATTTGTACAAGACCCGCTCCTCCCAGGGAACGCGAACGGTGGCGACGAAGCCGGTCGGACCCTTATTCAGACGAACGGAACGAGTCCACTATTGGAAGAAAAAAAAAACGAAACATGAAAAAAGTTCCGAACGAGCCGGGCCGGGAGCGAAATTCGTGAAGGCGTACCTGATCAAAGCTTCCGGTGACGATAACCTCGTTGGCGTTGTAGGGCCTGGAGAGGGGGAGAACGTTAACCAGAAGGGAGGGGGGAGGCAGGCAAAGAGGACTGACCATCTGAAAACCGCCTCATGTAAATCACTCATAGCTTACTGTTACGGAAGCTGGGATTCGCGGGCTGCGTTTTTCCGGGACCATCAGCTGGCGCGTTCGAACGTTGGAAGAAAAGGGGTGCGTACACTTGTAGAGGTCGGGTTGGGACAGAGGCCTGCCTGAGGGACGGAGGGGTGGGAAGTGGGAGGGAGGAAGAGAGGAGCCGGAACACGCGTTGACCGCATTTTATAACGGTCTAGAGCTATCACCCCCTCCACTCTTATGTCAGAACGAGAAAACCTCGAGCGAGAAGAATTTCTCGACCACCAAGACCCTCTACGCCATCTCAGATCCCCAGACGCAGACGACGTCCTCGTCCCCGCCCAGCTCCCCTCGATCCTCAACCAACGCACAGATCTCCTCATTCCCGGTCCACGCCCTGGCGACCCCGGAATCACGGTAAAACTCGCTCTCGACGCCTCACCTGGATGTGGTGGAATCGCTTGGCCTGCTGGCGAGGCGAGTAGCCTCTTCCCATCGAATCCACGTTCGCGAAATCTTATCATCGGCGTCCAACGATGAATGATCTCAGATCCTCAGCTCATATCTCCTCCAACGGGGTCGCTCTTCCCTCAAAGACAAAACGGTCCTTGAGCTGGGGAGTGGAACGGGTCTCGTTGGTCTAGTCGCAGGTTACCTTGGTGCCGAACACGTCTGGATAACAGATCAAAGGTCTGCCCAGCTCCGCTCTCTTCACTTTCATTTCCGAGCTGGCGCTTGTGATGCTATGCTTATCATATCGTCTGCTTCGACCTTGGGTTGGGGACCGAACTGCGACCTGTCCTTTTACTAGTCCACTCCTAGACATCATGCGCCAAAACGTACAACTCAACTCCCTCTCATCAACCGTGACGGTGGCGGAATTGAACTGGTGCTTCCCTCTTTTTGCCCTTCCTCGGGCTCGTGGGGGTGGGAGTGACAATCATCATAATACCCTTCCGTGATTTTTTTTTCTCGTGTCAGGGGTGACCCACTCCCACCGTCCATCCCACGCAAATACGACATAATCCTCGCCGCAGATTGCGTTTACTTCGAGCCGGCTTTCCCGCTCCTCGTAAAGACCCTCGCGGATCTCGTTCCCGACAAGTCCGCCGAGGTCCTGTTCTGTTACAAGAAACGGAGAAAAGTGCGTTCTATCAACTCAGATCGAGGATCTATTTGGCTAATTGAGCGAGTTGTGCGCAGGCGGATAAACGTTTCTTCGCCCTACTGAAGAAAGAGTTCACTTCGACGGAGGTTCGTCGGTGAAACGCTGGAGAAACCCCTGCTAATCGCGGGTCCCTCCAGGTCGTGGATGATCTGAATCGCGAAAATTACACGCGCGACGCGATTTCCCTCCTCCGTCTCGTTAGGAAATAAGGTAAGGGAAATGCAATCAATGGACCTACTCAATTTAGAAGAGGGGGCTTGAGCGAGGGTTGGGACGATCGACCAATGTTGTATATAACAAATGAATGGAAATTCCTTTCTATGGGAGATTGGGGATAAAATGCAAAAGATGAGATGGTGGCGTCTATGTATGTGCGGTCTAAAATATCAGTTTCTTGGATGTCAGTTTCGAAGAGAGGAAAGGAGGTGTCGGCAGCCCAAGCACTTTGAGACAACAAACACCCCATACAAGTAAACCGCTCCTCGAGAGGGGGGAGAATCATGGCTAGTCTCCCATCTGGCTCCTCATAACCCCCTTCTTGCTCTTCGCCCTCCTCGCCCTTAGGGCAGAAGGCTGATTGGTCGGTGGCTCAAACCCGAGCCAACTAACTTTCTCCTTGTGTCCATGTCCAGAAGCCAGCCCAGACTGGTGCGCCGGAGCCCACGGCATAGTAGGCGATCGAGGAGAAGTCGGCTGTTGCTGTTGCTGCTGCATGTTGATTACAGAAGAACCGTCGTCCATCTCCGGAGGGACGAAATCGGGGTTCTCCCACACATGCGTGTCCCTGTCAGCGTAAACGAGGGGAATGGGTGATTCAGCGGCGACGATTCCGAGATGGCGGCAAAAGTATTGTGCTGCGGCATGAAACGCTGTCTTGCGGGCTAAGCGGAGACCCCAATCCTGCCAGTTACTGTAAACAGGCGGTTTCGTGTGAGTCCCGTCGTATTGTAAGAGGTGAAGAAGGTGAGCGGGACGCACCCGTTGTGCCCGATAGCAATGGTGAGTTCCAGATGCCTCTGGTAGTGGATGTGCTGGAACATGATGCTGGTCGAGGGTTCAAACCACCGATGTTCCTCAGTCTGTAGCCACTCGTTCATGCACGCCTCCAGAGCATCCAATTTTTCCATCGGCGTCTTCCAGGCAACCTTCATCGACAAACTCTCAAACGTTTTCTAAGGGTGCCAACGTCAGCACTTCTAAACGTGAAGTTCTCACGCAGTGAAGGTGACTTACGGCGCTGCGTCGGGCATTCGTACTAAACCAGCCCGCCAGGTCATGGGTTAGTGGGAAGAAAGTAAGCGGTGAAGAGGAACTTACATAAACATATTGAACAACTGGCTGTTGAAATAATAGGTCTCGGTCCCATCCGCACGAGTAAAGACGGTCGCGAACAATCCCATCTTCTTCACAACTAGATTCTCCTCTGCGAAGCACTATTAACGGTCTCGAACGGGGAAAGGGGGTCGAGGGACTTACCGCCGATGAAACATCTGTCGCCTGTGTCAAATGGACTGTGAAGGATCAAAAAAGTGAAAATCATCAGCAAACAAACCACTACACAACGGACGTCATCCTTCCTCGAGAACGCGCACTTACTGAGTGACGAACAAAAACATGATCGCATCGAAAGCGCTGCTGGCCGCACTCCTGAAGATGAAACTCGCCGCAATTCCGATCGAGTAAACGCTTGATAACGAACTGCCAACCTCGACGCCGAAAACGCTCAGCGAGATGAAGAACAAGATAATGAGGGCGAAGAATAACATGATCCTGTCGAGGGTCTTGGAAGCCGCGCTGACGTCGCGCATACTCCTTGAAAGGAAACGCCGCTCCTTGTAAACCTTCAGGAGTACGGTTTTGATCTCCCTTCTGGAGATATCCCCGTTATTATCCTTATCAAACACCCCGAACGCCTTCTCAGCCTCTTCAGTGGTGGGAAATGCGGGATGGAAGTCTTGAGGAAGAAGGTACTTCCTCCTGGCATCCCTAAATGTGAGATAAATCAACCTAGCGAGCCGCTTCGCCTCAGCCGAGTTGGTCACGTCCCACACAAGGGCCTTGTCCGCGCCGTCCTTGCCTTTCAAGTTCCGTGCGTCGTGCAAAACTGCCGTTTTCAATGCCTTCGCCGCCTGCGTTACGACAGCGGCCGCACCGGCACCATCCGGATCGTGGCTGTCTCGTCGCCTTGTCGGCGTGTTCGCCCCGCTTCGCGGGGCCGGAGGGTAGCTGTGTACGCTCGTCATAGACACGGACGGGTCATTCGGATCAGCTCCGCTGTTGAGAAGCAGCGCGGAACGGCGTTTCCCCTTGACCTTTGGCGAATCCTCATTTTCACTGTCGGCCATGTGGCCATCATCCTTGAAGCCCACGACCGGGGAGGTAGGTCTGGAGTTCGGCCGGGATCCGGGCCTGGAAGGAGACTTGGAGAAGAAAGCTGGGGTACGCATGCCAGAGGGCTTCTTCTGGTGCGACTTGATGGGCTTGTAGTCGCGAAGGGTTTCGATGACACGCAGGGTTTCGCCGACAGCGTCCAGACGTTCCTTGAATGCAGTCTTGTGAAAGGTTTGAGCGATGGTCTGGGATATCACCCTCTGAACGCTGACGACAAGGACCAGGAAAAACAAGAACTGAATGACTTGGTACACCTAAACGAAAAGCAACGACCGAAACAGATGATGTCAGGTGAAATGTTATTACCCCGAAATGAAAAGGGGGATTACGTACTCTGGGTGTGTAACTGGCCTTACTCGCGTCCGGGTCACCGGCGTTGTAGAGCTTGAAGATCCCCTCGAAGATGATCACCCAACTGACCCACATACTTGCAGCGTAAAATATGGGCTTGGTGGTGTTCTTAATGCCGTTGAAGAGCTCAACCGAACCCTTAACCCCTTCGCTAATGTGACCCCAGCCGATAGAGATTAAGGTAAGAAAAATGACAGGCACAAGATCGATTATGAGCGCCAGCCACCAAGAAACAATGAGATTAGCGGCAGCCCAGAATAACCAAGCTTCGATGTTGTTGAGAGTATAACGTCGTTCCTCGCTGGGGTTTTTCATGTACCAATAGAAGTGGAGGAGGATCGGTGCGGTGATGAGCAAACCAGCGAGGAACATGGAACCGATCAGGGATGAAAAAAGGAGGGCAATAATCCTGAAGTATGACGCTTGTCAACGGGAGGGGTTCATAGAATGGATGTCGGGTCGTGCATACCTCTTGGCGCCCCAACCCTTTCGCTTTGGTTTATTGCCCATCTGCTCTTCGAACTTGGCCTCCTCGTCGACAAGATCTTCTTCGCCGCTCCAATCGTAGTCGCTGTCCTCCTCGTCCTCGTCATCAGTGCCGGCGACGGAGGCTGCGTCGGTGTCAATATGGATGATTGCCGGACGGTGGACGGACGGGGTGATGAGGTCTGGAGGGTAGTGAACGCCTCTCAATGGAGCCTTCTCGTCAACAACGGGACTGTCGGCGGACTTTTCGTCTCTCTCGCCCAGGTTCGTGCGAGACCTGTAAGGTGGTGTTTCGAGGTCGGTAAATGAGTGTGAACCCAAGGCCACCTGCACTTGAGAAGAAGTGGCGACTCTGTGGTACGTCGGAGGTGACTGGTGGGCCCCTCGGACTTCCTCTGTTGAAGTAACGAAGAAGTCGCTGTGAAATCTGTAGGGACTGTTGGTGTGGTGGGCAGTGGGATCCCGTGGGGGTAGAGAGACGTCTTGACCGGTGGCTGAGTCGACAGACCTCTTGCGACCTTGGTCAGGCTGGTCGTGTTGGAGGTAAGCTCCTGACATGAGCCGGAGTCGGTGGAAGAGGAGGGGGAGGTTGTCGTTCGACCAAGGGAAGAAGAGTGGAGTGAATTTTGATTTGGGGGTCGTCGGTGCCCCCGTCGTCGCCGAGGCAACAGCGTCGATTCGTGCGATCTGTCTTCCGCATGCTCGGCTACGTCGAACTATCCACCACACTCTGCTGTTGCTCCTCTCGTAGTTTGTTCACTTCACCTCTCGCCCGGATATTTGGCCTAGCTCGGCGTCTCGATGCAGGTGGGCGCGACTGGTGAGGTTGATTGACAAATTGGCGGGAACGACCTCTTTCGTCATGGCTGCCAAATGGGTTTCTGGAGGCGAGGCGGTCATCTGCCAGCCCACGCCTGCTTTGGGGTGACATCACTTGTCAGAACAGTCGCAGCATCGCGCTGATTGCCTGGGAATCGTCCAGGCCTTTATTCTAACTCAAAGATAAGACTGCGCGGCGGGTCGAGGCGATCGGTCTCCATTTGCGCATTTCCTTCCCGGGAGATCCACCCTCCGGGTAGAACGCAACGCGTCTTCCACAGTTTCCAATCCCAGATTACCGACCCCGTATCTCATGATCACCTCTCGCTATCGTTAACTGATCAAGACGATACCAGATAATCCTCCCCATCGCACGCGATCCTTGCTGTAAGTCATGTAAGCAAACCTCCTTCCCAATGATCCAATCTCATATTCGAGACGTCAGCGACCGAACGGTCGGGACACTTTGGACAGTGAAACTACCCCATATCACTCCGGGAGACGGAGAATTGAAACATGAAGGCATCATCGGCAGTGAAGTTTGCTTCACCTTTGGGGGGTCCTCACCCTACACGCGTGTCGAACACCCCTGGCGTATCGTGAACGTGTCTCAGGGGTCTGTTCATCGCGTTTGTGTGTCACACGCTGCGTTATCCACATATCTCCTATGCTGCGTTATCCCCATATCGCCTGTGCTACGTTTTCCACATATTGCCTGTGCTGGGGAATCCACTTAAAAACCCCAGCGTCATCATCATCTCTCCCTCATCCCCTCATCCCTCAGCCTCCCTCTCTTCCCTCTCTTCCCTCACCACCGCTCACGATTATTTTGCAATAATGACCTACCCTGCTCCAATGATGTACGATGCGCACAGCAACCGCTCCTTCGGTGGTGGCCTCCGTAGCCGTAGGCAGTCCTTCAGCCACGGCGCCGATCCCTACTACTCCTCCCCCATGCAATCCGTTGGTCTGTACCCCGAAGTAAATGCCCATCCTCGCTTATCGTTCGCCCGACGCTGATAGCCATACAGCAGCAGATGTACCAGACCCCAGGAAACATGAGCCGTTATTCTCTGGCCCCCGATGGTAAGCTTTCCTTGGCTTGCCTGCAGGCTGATCGTGTGCTGATCATAAACCACACCTTTAGCCCTCGAGGACGATTACTACGATGACCCTGGATACACCAGCAGCTACTCTACCTCCAGCAGGCGATCTCGTCGTCTTCGTCGTGCCTCCACCTACGACAGATCCCGCTCCTCGACTCCCTTCTTGGATAGCTTCCGTCGTCTCATGACCTTGAAGTTCAAGCCCAAGGGTATTCACAGGTCCGGTGTCAGCCTGAACGAGGCTCTCGACAACATCCGGATTTCGGGTGACAAGACCTACAGCCCAAGGACCTTGAACGCCGATAGCAGGGGAAACCTCTACATGAGGATCGTCGTGCGTATAATTCACAACGTGTGACAGGAACAAAGACTGACGTACTACCAGTGGGCCGGGTACCCGACTTTGACTTACGAAGTCCCCATCGACGGCTATGACGGCCGGATATCCTTGCAGACCCTCATGAGGCGCGTCGCTCGCGGATGTCTCCACTTCGTCCAGGTTAGCTTGCCATTAATTTTACCCTCCCCGTTCATCCCACTTACGTCGATGTGATAGTCTCGCGGTATCCCAATCCACCCAGAGCGCATCATCCTCCACTCCGTCGAGGAAGTTACCACGGGAACATGGCAACCGGTTCTCACCGTCGAGTAGACGCATCGACCCCTCCAGTTCGCCAAAATATCCTACCTGAGTACCTCCTTGATGGGGGAATTGGGCACCAAATCGCGATCTCTTCCTCTTATCATCATCATCATCATCATCATCGCAGCAGCTATTCACCCCCAACCACCGGACTACTGGTTATGGTCCCTGTATTTATTACATTCCTCTTGTTGGTTTCTTACCGCCATCTGTACCATCATTCATTACGCAACAAATACATCAAACATAACCTTTACATCCCATTTACTTGTCAGTGTCGCGCCCCGCTCGGTCGGGCTATGAACCACCGGATTCCGCCTGGTGCTCTCCTTCCCCTTGGTTGGTTCGATCGGCGGCCTGTTGGGAGTCTCATCAGGGGGTGGTGCCTGGTATCTTCCCACGATCCTCGCCCCTCCACAAACCACGACTCAGTATGGACGCGTTAACCCAAACGATAACAAACCTAGAGAGGTTCAGTGAGCAAGCGTGTTTAAACTTCGTAAGTTCGTACCCCCAACCGTTGGCGGATTCGATTTGACTATCCTGTTAAGAGTTCCCGGACGTACCCCCTCAACGTCAATGTTTTGCTTAAGTCGTCGCCCGTTGTAACTCATATCGCACCATAACAGTCCGAAGCTCTGGAGAAAAGGCTCGCTCGAGTGGTCAGCAACCTCCGTTTTTCCCTCAACAAGGCCCGGGCTCCTGCGAGCAGACTCCCACCAGAACTCCTTTCTCAAATCTTCGCGTGCCTACCCACTCCTAGGATTCCACCAAGGCCTCACCAACCCGAACGTGTGTGGCGGACCTCGGATGCATCACTCGCGACGATCAACCTGGTTTGCCGGCACTGGCGTCATATTGCAATCGGGGAGAAGGAACTCTGGACCCACATCGTGGCGGTGACCGCCCTGAGCTCCGAAAGCTTGCGCCTGATATTTGACCTGTTCCTCGAGAGGTCAGGCTCGTACCCGTTGAGCCTATCAATTATACAGGCGGACAACTCCGGTCGCGGGTCGGACGCCTTCGATGTGATGGAACCCCATGTTCGTCGCCTGCGGACGTTGCACATCGACGATTCATGGATCGGCACTCCCTTGCTCCCTTGCTTTTCACAACCCGCACCACTCTTAGAAGAGTTTAAAATGGAGCGCCCTCCAGAGTTTGGGAAATTTCCCAGGGTTTTTGGTGGTTCCACCCCTCGCTTGCGGACACTCGACCTCATCGGATTTGTGCCGTGGTGCGGCAACCGCTTTCGTGACCTCCCCACTCTGGCTCTCGGTCTTGTGGAGATCAACAACCCCAGTTGCTTACTCCTCATGCTGGAAGATAGTCCACGTCTTGAACATTTATGTCTCCGTCGCTGTCTGTTCCGCACCCGTATCAGCCCACTGCAGCACCCTGTAAAAGTGCATCACCTCAAGACGCTCTCTCTGTCGCAATTCTCGGTCGAGAAAATCTCCGGACTGAACCAGTCCCTGAGCTTTCCTCGGCACGGTCTTGCGATACGATTTGACGACGTCAAAACGAGCGATCCGAGAGGGATTGTGAACTTCACACAAATATTTCCCCCCAGTTTTCCTCCCGACTTGATCTTCAGTGCCACTAGCCTCGAACTCCAGGTTACGCCGGAATCATGCACCCTCCATGCATTCGGACACCACGCTGCGACTGCCATACAATGGGAGTCCTTCAACGATTCTTCCGCCTCACGGGCGATGCGTCACATTGTCCCCCTGTTTACCCAGCTCAAAGAGCTATGGATTTCATTTCACGGGAGTGGCGCGAACACCATACTCATACTCGACTTCCCAGCTTTGGAGTTACTGGTTATAGACCAGGGGCCGACCTTCGTATCTAGTTTGGCTAAGATGCTAGGACCAAGAAAAAGGGTAGTGCCGTCCCCACACATTGCGACGATTGAAGTTCGCGGGTATGTTTGTGTGGCGGATTTCGCGAAGGTTTTGCGTGCTAGGGCTGACGCTGGGTGTCGACTGAAGAAGCTCAGGGTGGAGAAGCATGGGTGGTCTGACTTGCTTCCGCTGGAGCGCGAGGTCGATGAGTTGGAGTTATTGGATGAGTTGGATGATAGGATGGAGTTACCAGAGATTTGCAAGACCGACTTGGGGGAACGGTGGTTGTCCTGGAGGAGAGATCCGTCTGACCACGAGTCCCATCTGTGACCCACTCCCTGCATCATTGGTATTTTCACTGGGCCTGGGAAGTTTGGCGGGGAGCGACTTTCTCTGATATGATTGGCTGTGTGGTATATGCGCTCCGTTTTTTGCATTCATACTCGTCTCGGCCGGTGATTAAAACGGGCCTCGAAACAGTTGGCACACCACCGCTCGAAAAAATGGGCGTGTGCCATACAGTGAGAAACTTTCCAGACGTTTCCTACTTACAACAATAACGCTGCATAGCTATCCCAGCTCTTCATGTAAGCGAGCCCCAGAAATACAAGATGGAGCCAGCTTGAAGACTGAAACGGGTACCCGTCAGGATCCACATGATGGGTATATTCTGTGCACGTCGTAAGGATTCTTGAAGGCGATTGGGGTGAAGTGTTTGCTCAAAGTCAGTGGGTTTTCGTGCTCCCTCATCCTCTGCTTGCTGTACCGACGTCAGCACCAGGCTCCGATCCGTGAGCTCCGGACACGATGCAGCCTCGTGGGCACTGGTTATCTGGGCACAGTCCAAGCTCGTTATTTCTTCTCACCCTGCTCTCAGAACACACGCCAGCCCTCTCAACTCTGCCCCAAGATGCTTGTGGTACACCCTGACTCACGTTGCGACATCTGCACCGAATCATACGATAGTAAGAGGGTTCCCCACGCCATCGCCTGTGGGCACGTTTTCTGTTTTGAGTGCGTCGCCCACGATCATGTTCGCCGCTGTGATATATTCCAGTACTGAACAACTAAATGCTGTCCATTATTTCAGCTGTCTCCAAAGGTATACCCCATCGCACTGTCCATTGTGCAGGGAGGTCTGCAGGGGAGAGAAGATAAAGGAACTACGCGTCAAGGCGGAACATCAGCAAACCCGTCCATCACTGTGCTGCTGTGTCCGCCAAAAGATCACATAAAAACGTTACGTAACAATCACCACAGACATACCCCCCTCTGTCACAGAAGCTCACAGCGCCCACAGAAGCTCACAGCACTCACAGTGTCACAGCTATACCCCGACTGATTTGCTGATGAAATCGCGTGGTGGGATGAACTCGCCCGTGCTTCTTCACCTCCTGTGATTGCTGAGTACTTACATATGGTCGCCACGATGTCTGGTGAAGGGGCTTTGGAGGTTGAGGTCGAGAAAGTCAGCACCCGTGTTGAGGAGTGGGTTTCCTCACTACCGCGAAACCTGGAACCGCAGGTAAGCCGCTGTTTGTTTGTTTGGTAGTCAGCTTTGGAATGTCTGGTCATGGACGATCGATGAAGGCTATTTCGTGCCCGGGTGGCTGACCAAGTCTCACTGTAGTCACAACCGGTCCGCCTTGCCCTCGGATCAGTAAAGCGGTGTAGAAAAGCGCAGCGGGACCTCGAAACGGCCCGAACGGAGCGCCTTGCAACCGAACGAAAGCTAGCAAGGGCCACGGATGACATCCGACGTGCAAAGTTCGTAGAGCATGGTTTGTTACGGTTAGTACGTTTTCAGGGACACTGCCTTGTTTACCACTCATATAACTTTCTCAGACAGGTGAATGATATCTCCAAAGGTAGTTCGTGTGCTCACGCACGATCCATAGCTTGAACTTATAAAAGAGAAATACGATGCTCTCCTGGCATCATCCCGTAGTAAAGAGGCGACAACGGCTGGGCGTCATGGTGACGCCAGTTGGGAGATGGAATCATGCGAGATATCGACATCTGATAATTCAGGATCATATTTAAAAAATCCCCCTCACACCGATGATGCTTCCGCTTCAGGGCTACGTCTCAGAGCTTGTACGACTTGCCGGTAAACTAATCCGATTCCCGTCTTTTCCTACTATGCTAATGACCCTCTTTGTGACAGTCGAAGGAGAATTGTTTGTGCCCAATAGCGATTGAAAGTTTTGGTCGTTAAACTAACCTATCATGGCTATGATAGAAATGCGATGGTGCCCAACCTATTTGCGGTCCGTGCTCCCGAGTAGGGACCGAGTGTCTCCATCGTACTCCTCTACCTCAGAGCCCTCATTAGTCGCCTGCGCCACGGTCGCGATGCAAGGAGTGTGGTTCTGAGTTTGAGGGCGAGACTACAAGAAACTCACGGAGTCAACGACAGGCTAGAGCTCGTCCTCGCGATCAAGGGTCCAGAGATGGAACTATTTCTGAGGGACACCAATCACCTGAGGACGACGGGGAGAGCAAGAAAAAGGTTAATTGGTATGACGCCCAATGGACGGGATGTGTGCCCTCTGGAGCTAGCCTTCCAGAGAACGTCGGGGGGAGTTCTGTCAGGGCTATCCACCGAGAAAGTGGTTCGAAGGGCACGCACGCGGTTGAAGGCGTCGCGAGCTGCAAATCCGCAGTAGAGGGCAGAGTGTCCTGTGGTGGGGATGGCTATACCAAATTCACCACGAACCCTACCAAGAGATCGCCCACCCCGCCACGGAGCAGGACCTCGGATAGGGCAACCACGCGCGGAAGCGGTCGTGGGTCTCCGCCAAGAAGGAGAAACCTAAATGCTGTTGAGTTGATCAGGTCTTTGCGTTCGCCACACGAATGGAACTAACGATCTACGTTCCGGTACTTGTAGCCTATTTGGAAGTGTGAGTTCTTTCTGGTTGGGAAACGGCCCCGTTTAGCCGGTGCTGACCCAAAACCTTCCTAATTTCCTGGTCGGGGTTCTATCGGGATTTCGCCCCCAGGCACCCCACCCCCCTGCACAATGTTCTACCTCGCAAACTGCGAACTTGGGAGAGATTGTCAGTACGGGCACGACTACGTGTTGAGTGAAGATGCCTACGAAACAATCCGGATTCACGCAAAGAAAACCCCATGCAGGGCGGTTCTGAAAGGTGGGAACCTCGCTCTTCGCTTTTTTTCGCCTCCGTGAATGCCTGTCTTTTCCCCTCCATTTCCCTTCGTCCGTGTACATCACCCCCGGAAAAGGAGGATTTACTGATGGGATCTTGTATTTGGTAGGGGGAGGATGTCCACGGGGCCCTAAGTGCCCGTATGGCCACGTGTGTCCCAATGCTCCCAGATGCCCCCGCCACATCGTCCGCAAGTGCAAATTCTCTGGAGAAGGGATGCACCCCATGGCTTGAAGGAGGGGAGAAAACATGAGTGATGTGACACGGAGACAAGCTTCCGTTCTCGTCTTTTTTTTTCAGCCCTTCGTTCCTATTTCGTCGGTATTAGCTTTGTTTCCTTGTGTATGAGAATTGTTTTGCGATGAGTCGGCCGGCGAGGAGGGGAAGAGTAAGAAAAAAGGTAGACTGCCAGTTTGACGCACGGTGTACAGATGTGCTAGTCTCCCGGACATGGAGTAAGTGGGTGGGGGAGTAAGAAAGCGCGGAAAAATGGATAAAAGGTTCTGTTTTTTTGGTAAAGGTTGGATTTCTTGGGGCTTGTTGGATAAGTCTTTACCGGGACGGCCATCTGCATCAATGGGTTATCCGGCCCGGTACTACCCGGGAACGGTTCGGTGCACCACTTGTATCCGCCGAGTCGGTCGGCTCTGGGGTTGACCCTGCTCGTTGTCTCCCCAAACGCATGCACTCGGTTTTAGCGTATCCGGAAGGCGGTGCCCATGTGGTAAGGACGGGGAGGGATTGTCTAGTCAACAGAGCTACCCATTTATATCGACTCCTGTCAAGCCGTGCGCGTCTACCTGGAATCTTGCAGGATGTCGGCGAGCACAGACCTTGACTAGGTTGACCCTGTGCAACGAACGTGGCGGGTGTAAGGTGGGTTCGTCACAGACAGCACCGCTTCCGCCCCTCTCTGTACCTTCGAACTAACACTCACCTCACTTCAGCGCGACCGATGGACGAAGAAGCCGCGGAAGGAGAGTCACTCAACGCCACGTTCGGGTCTAGGTTGACCGCCCTGATTGAAACGTGTCGTCGTATTTCGACCGGAACGTGAGTCCCGAGTTCTGTTGGCGGTGTTGACCGAAGCTCATCCCTCGCGTCACAGAAAAGGTGCGGCTGACCTTCAGAGGCGATGTGTTGCCCTACTCGAGATGCAGTATGAACGACCGACTCCGGCTGGGGCAACGCTAGGGAGGGAGTGGGTAGGGGTTATGAAAACAGCAATAGCGTGAGTTCATCCGGATGCCAGACGATGAATCGATGGCACTCAACCTTCAAATCCTCAGTACAACATCTGCGGCAGATGAACGGATGAAATTTTGGACCACGAAGAACCCATGGCGCAGATTCTTCCGGTTCGGGAGAAGCATGGTCAAAGATATCGAACACGCTACAAAAGAAATAAATCACGTAGCCGGGGAACTCTCAGTGCGTATTTCCCCACTTCCTTCCCATGCACTGGGTGAGCTGAGATCCCACAGTTATTCAAACAGATTCATGCTAGCGAAAAGCAGAAAATCGGCCGACCTCTCTCTGAAAAACCTTCTCGTGCTGCAGATCGTTCTCCCCGCACAGACCCCCCCTTCGGGGCCATTCACCGCTCTAGACCCCGTTATCCCTCTGCACCCAGTCCCCGGCCTAGACCTCGTCCCCCCTCCATGGGCCCCTCAATCTCTGCCGATCGTGCTCTGTACGAAGGCAGGGAGACGCTTCGTAGGCCACGGGTTAGGTCATTGACGATTCAGAACTTTGATGGGTCAAATCACAGACGCAGTGTTGTTTCCGAGGGACATACATCCCCCGATGAGGATGGGGAAAGCCGAAAGAGGGTCGGATATGCTTCCGCTCGTTCGCGTTCAGCGACCGGCTCTCTTGATGCCCGGGATTTCACCCAATTTAAAGTAGCAGCCGAACGTACCCATTAAATTCACTAGCACGTCATTGTTTTGGCTTCTGGTTTAGCAGGCACAACTCTGTTATTATGAGTCCGGGGAAATAGGCTACATCTCGCCGATCATCGATCAGTGCCCAGTAGATCGATTGCAAATTTGCTTCCGTGGCTCACGGTGACCCCAAACGTCAATCGCGACGAAATCCAAAGATGCATTCGTATATGGCCGGTCTTCTGAGGTTGGAGTTCTCCGTACGTTGGCACTTCGTTTGGGATGGAACGAAGAATATTATATCTCACCGCCCAAGTCGAGACCTTGTATCCTGACGGACTCGGCCGCTGGCAAAGACCCATTTGCGGAGGCGGATCTGGTGCAGGTCTTCAAGGTGGCGAATTTATCGAGCGCTTATACCATCCGCTAACCCCTGGAATGGATGTTAGACGACTGTCAAGTTTGCGAGACTTTTGGAAGATGGGCGGCGGCTTGAGAACCTGAGCTGGAGGCTCACGTTTCCGGGTTTGGCGCTCCCCAGTGCCGGATATCACTCTTCAGATTCGAGACAAGCTGGTAGTCGAGTCAAGACTCTGGCACCTCATTTCGATGATGGGGTGCTCCTCCGTGCCACGGTAGTCCCGACCGACCTGCAAGAAGGCACGTTTTACGACTGGATATTACATTTCGGCTTAACAACCCAGCCTTCGCAGGAGTAGGAACCACTCGCCCAGTCATTGACGTCGAGGTACTAGATTTACCAGGAAGCGGGAGTTGGTCCCCGAGGCCACCGCGTTCGCAGCCATCGGAGGGTCGAGGCATCCCACCACTCCCCACCCGCACCACCGAGGACCTGTCGAGGTACGTGCAACCGAAGCTAGTATCCCCGTTTCCTGGTTTGACGGAGCTGGAGAAGAGAAAATACGCCAAGACGGTTTTCAACCGTCCCCCGAGTCCGGATAGCGGACCCAGCCAACCAGATGCCTGGCTCCTCGAATGTTATGGGCCTATTGCCTGAGCTGGAAAGGGACAGGGAGCAAGTCATAGAAGATATCCTCACACTCGCCGGGTTTGGTACACCCCAAGCACCTCCTACGCCCAGAGACCTCTCGTCATCGTCAGGTGGATCATTCACATTTCCTTCGTTTCGATCCACTGAGGCTCCTGCCCTTCCGATCCGTCCTTCCTTGAAAGAAATAAGGCGAGGGTTGTTTCGCGATGTGCCTTCCTCATCCGGTTCTCACTCCGCACCACGACACCCAGATCTCCCAGGGATGTCCTCACTACGTCCACTTCAAGGCCACACGGAAGGAGACTCCCCAAGGCTCGCCGGTAAGCCAACTTGAAGTCAGTTAACTTCTTTCCTTCGCTGTATTCAACTCTGCCCAAACGTTAGCTCTGGGGCGGACCCCGCTAGGGATGGGCCTGGCCCCTCGAATGCGTTGGGACCGTCGCTCGGGTTAGGAAGGGGCAGAAAGTCCAGAAGCGTCTCTCCGTCGTCGGACGAGTACTTTGCAATGCCCTCGTCCCAATCCGACATCCCTTCCGCCCCTTCCACCCCAAACCGGACCTTCACCTTCGAACTGCCAACTACTCGAGAAGGAGTGAAAAAATGGCTGCAATCCAAGAAGGTTGGGTTCACCGCCGACGCACCAGAGCGGCTAGAACTTGATACCAAGTCCCCCACAACCGATCTCTCCTCCCCCGGGGACGACCTCGTTGCTTCCGCTTCGAGACAGCGAGGACAAACCTGCACAACCTGCCGGTGAGACGAGCCCGTTGGTTTCTTTCCCTCATTATTCTCAAACAAGCTCTCCTTACAACAGCCGAACGAAAATGGTTTGTGGCCTACAGTGATATTTTGGGTTCCTGGACTGATCCACCGGGCCGTGGCAGAAATGCGACGGTGCACGACCTATTTGTAGCTCATGCGCTGGGGCAGGGACTGGTGAGGAGTGTTCCTATCTTTCCCTTCAGTACAGAGATGGAGATGTCGGTGTTGAATCTGGAAGCTATTGGGAGAGGGCACGTGGCGCCTCCGACCGAAGGGATTCTGTGCGACGGACAAGAACCCGCTCTTGGGATCGAGGGTCTCGGACCGGTTCCATTTCTGAGGGCCACCAGTCACCTGATGATGAAGGAGAGAGCAGGAAGAAGGTCGATTGGTATGATGCTAATGGCAACGTTCCCCGACTCCCGGAGTCCTCCGGGAGTTTTGTCTGAGACGAAACGTGCTGACCTCCGCCCCCCGAACAGAACCGGGGGCTAATACTGAACCTCTTGCCCAAAATGTGCCGTTGTATATCCGTATCCTAAACACAGATTCCGATAATTTCGCAGAGGGTAGTCTTCAATCTTCGATTGTCAACGACATTGGCCCAATACACTATCTACTACTCCGATCACTTGGGGAAGAGCTGGTCAGGCATGAACTGGCCATGATCGGCGAGTATGGGCTTCATCTCCAATTTTCTCATCTCTTCCGGCTGCATTACACTCCCCGAAAGGTTCCGGGGGTAACGTGCCTCGTTCACCTTTCCAGCCGAATCTGAATCAACGGGGAATGCCTCGCCCTCTGAAAATACAACGTTGGGACCTCGTAGATCTCCGAAGATGAGTTAGGCCGCACGGACTTTCCTTACCACCCCCCTCGACCTGTTCGCGGGCATTGTTTGGCCAGAAGGCAGGCTCCGCCGCAGTGGTTCATTTGATGTACTTTATTGCCACCACACGCGTCGGACAGACGTATAGGCCGCCGCCCTTGGTGCTGTCTTGAGCAGAACTCCCAGTGTTCCTGACATCACTTCTGCCATCCAATAGACCACAATACAGAGAAGAGATCTTCACATCGCCGGATTTGGTACACCCCAAGCTCCTCCTACACCAAGAGACTTCTCGTCGTCGTCGGGCGGGTTATTCCCACTTCCGTTTCGATCCACTGAGGCTCCCGCCCAGATGGGAACGGAGAAGGAGAAGGGACAGGTTGGACGCTGGGCTGGCGCTTGATACTGGACAAGGGACGCGCCATCATTTTTGTCCGCTGTGATCCTCCGCACGTCCTGCCCTGACGAACCCGAGACCAATTCTGTCACCGCGACCACCGCTGCCTGTTCTATGACCCCGTCTCCATCCAGAATTCGAACTTATAGTGCCAGCACCGCTGATGCTATTTCCAGGGAGTCCTCCCTTCCCCGCACCCTCTCCGACCCCGCTAATCCATCCAGATCATATAAGAGTAGAAACAGACCCCATCAAACCTCGGAAGAGCCTCTACCTTCAAACATACCTCCAACTAGGTCTCTTCCGTTATCTCTGAACAATTCCACTCAGAAAAGTCCCCTCCCCGGATCATCCGAATACAGCCCCCTCAGAAAGCATTTTACTTCGAGGACTCGAAGCGGTAGCATTAGTATGAACGATCCAACCAGCGACGTAGCCATGGCCACCGGCGCTCAGCTCACACCCGTACGCTACACCTCATATCCTGTGACTAGTGGATATAAGCCCATGTCACACCCTTAGATATCATACGAACAGCTGATCACTGTTGCCGTCGTTGGCTCTTCTGGATGCGGGAAGACCAATATCATCAAGAGAGGTTGCAAGGCACACGCGATGGCCGAACCCATGATTGGCACACCTGCGGCAGACGGAAGGGGTCAATTTCGTTGTGGGTTTGGTCGTTCCATTGGCCGTCTACACAACCTCACGTCCCTCCCCACAGACACCTCGAGACTCGGCAAGATTAATCAAGATCCGAACATGGCTGGGTCCCTTCGGGTCCTCGAGGCTGATCTCTCAGATCTCCACCTTGACAATCCGTTGAGCAAAGTTTGGCCCGATTTCGCCCCGAGGGTCGATTGTGTCATCGTTTGCTATGACTCCTCGTCTTTGACTTCGTTCACACATGTTGAACGCCTAGTTTGTGCGACCCGACTTCCCTACCCCCAAGAATACCCTGACAAAGGTTATCAGGTGGTTACAATGACATGAAACTGCCGACCGTAGTTGTAGCTTGTAAATCGGATGCCGTTAGTGAAGTTGACCCACACACAACCGCCGCCTTGCTTCGTGGCCATGAGGTAGGCCTGGTAGAAGTGTCCATGTTCAGTGACGCCGGCAAGGCCAAGGCGCGGAGGTGTTTTGACTGGGTGATCCGCGCGGTCCATTGGGGCAGATGTGAGCTCTCTCCATCCCCTATCTCGGTCTATCGCAACCCCGCCTTTGTTGGCGTACAGGATGCCTCCGACCACCCCGAAGGGACTGGACTTGATGTCCGGCCCAAGAAAACGAGGGCTAGTTGCAAGGGGTGGATCGTGGGCTCGGGCTCGACACCCCCAATCATGGTCACCGATGTTCCCAAGAGTGTGCACAAATCACAACCGTTATCTCGTCCCCTTGTCCCCTCCACTCCCGCTCTTGGTTGTGGTGGTTCCCCTGTTGATTCACCTCGCCGGCCACTACAAAATCCGGAGATACTATCGCACATCCCCAGCCTCCTGAAGGTCAAGTTTCCGGTGTGTCAACAACTCTCTTTAGGTGGAACGAAGCATCTGACATCTGGCTGCCAAAGTCGGGATCTCGCACGTTAGCAGAGACTACTGGCAGAAACTCTCCTTTGGAGGCAGATCCCGTGCAGATGTTTAAGGTACACCGTTTGTAGCACCTCACACCATCCGCTCACCCCTGGAACGGATGTTAGACAACTTTTAAGTTTGCGAAACTCCTGGAAGATGGGCGGCGACTTGAGAACCTCAGCTGGAGGCTCACGTTCCCCAACGCCGTACGCCACCTTTCGGATACGGGACGATCTGACGATCAAATCAGGTCGCTCTCACCTATATGTAATGGCGGAGTCATCCTGCATACGACGGTTGCTCCGGGCGACGTACAAGGCACGTTTGTAGAGGAAACGGTTACCACCCTTAAGCCTAACAGTCCAATCCTCGTAGGAATGAGGGTCGTCCGTCCGATCGTCGACGTCGAAGTACTCGACCCACCTGGGATATCGCCGTATTGGAGGGGTAGGAGGATAAGCGGCGGAGGAATCGTGCATTCTCCCGAGTCTGGGATCGATTCGCGGGTTCCTCCAGTCCCACCGTTACCTGCCAATTTGTCTTCTACTTTGTCGCACACCCGTCACGTGTCGACGGAGGTGCCCCGAAAGATCCCACCCAGAAGCAAATCTCTGCGGGCGGACCGATTATCCAGCCGAGCATCGAAAACTCGCCCCCTCTCACCTCAGGACATAGATGTCGGGGTTGAAATACCCCAGAGCCCTTACCGATTCCCAAGGAGAGGGTCGTGGCGGGAGAGGTACAACTCTGGGTTGATGGACAAAACTTCAGAGAACGCAAGGGGTACGCGACTGACTAGATCTCTCCCCAGGAAAGGGGGGTCTCGGAGCGGCTCTATCTCTGAAGGTCACCAGTCGCCAGAGGATGATGGGGAGAGCAAGAAGAAGGTCGATTGGTACGATGTGTAACGGATAAGACGCGGAGTGCGGCAGGCATCCGCGTTGGACGCAATCGGACAGGAAAGTTTCCCGCGGGACATGGGGGACGCCGGCAAAATGTTTCGACGATTGAGGGTAGGGATCGCGAAGCACTGGGTCAAAGTATATACGGGCTAAACAATAGATGGCACCAAGTGGTCTATAAGACCAACAAAGTAAGGAATAAATAGCGTTTATCAACTACCAGGCGGGTCACGATGGTACGACGGGATCCGCCTCTAACATTGCAAGGTTGGACACGTTGCCGGGTGAACCCCCGGAGCATAAGAGAAAACAATGCCGGCCCGGTGGGCACCCAGTTCCCCGGAAGGAGTCTGGGTCTGAGGTCAGCTTTCCCGGCCACCCCCGGGCCTATCGTACAGGAATTCGCCCTGCCATTCACCTGTCACTCCAGTCGGCACCCATGCGTCGGGAAATCTCTCTGCCTGTAGGCGAACACAGTGCCCGTACCGGAAAACATTCGTCCAACCAGGGCGAAAGGTGAAACGGCAGAGCGGACTCGGTGGTTACCAAAGAGCCTGGAAGCGGGATAGACAATGCAGATTCAAAACAAAACAAAAAAAAAGCCTGGAAATCAATGGGTTTATCACTGAAGCTCCCCATCCAGACTTGTGACCCGAGCGAGGGCCTTGACCGTCCATTTAAGGGAGTGGACGCGCACGTCAGCGCTGTCGTGGTTGGGAGGCTTACGATAGAATTATTCAAGTTGATACATCTGGGTGTGTTGTAGGTAAGCCCCAAGTTCACTGGCGTACGCCTAGGGCTGTACAATCAGGTACTACGCGAGATCGAAGTGTGTGTAAAACTGGAACGAAGCAAAGTACCAATCCCCTCACTCATCGTTGAGAACAGCAACCTTGAGAGGTAGCTGACTCCCTTTCGCCTCTTCCCCGGCTACCAACGGGGACATCAACGTACCGCGGAGCCTCTTGATCCGTGGAGGGTTTTCCGGGAGGGAGAAATTGAATCGTCTGACAAGCGTAACAAGGAACGCTTGGATTTCAATTACGCTGTTTCCAGGTACGAGTCAAGGGCTTGGTTAGCCGCGGAGGGTACGAGGGAGAAACCAATGGCATACGCAAATCTCCACCCGATGCAGCTTCTATGCCCTCCAGAGAAAGAAGCACTGTGTTCAGGAAGACTCAGCATTTGGTACGAGAATCACACGACCACCTTACAGGTTTCCGTATATCCCGAGTGCCGTTTCGGATTTCTCGTTCATCTCGAACCAACGCTCCGGTCGAAACACGTCGGCATCGGGACCCCAGACGTCACGGTTCCTATGAAATGAGTTGAGTGGGAAGCAACGAGTGTGAGTGATCACGCACATGTTGTATCCCAACGGGGAGATGAAGATAGGCGTTCCAGCAGGAACGGAAAGTTCATTGTATGCCTTCCCGGATGTACCGATTATCGGCTTCGAAAGAGGTATAACGTCGTCTCTCGTTGGGGCTCGTATAACATCAATGGCGATGGGGTGCAACCTTAGGGTTTCCTTGGTGAGTGCGACCAAGCAGGGCATGATTTCGAAGTCGTTCGCTGTGAGGTCGTCATCGCCCCTTGCCCTGACCCTCTTCAACGTTTCGTTGATCTCCGTGCGCAACCGCTCTTGGAACTGGGGGTTCTTTGCGAGCTCCCAGAGAGCGAATGTCAACTAATGATTTCGTCAGCTCCGCTCTCCTGTCGGGGGACAAGGATCTGATTTACAGTTTTTGCCGCGGTCTCGTGGCCGGCAAACAGAATGGTCCTGTGGGAGGATCAGCCCCCTGAATCCAGAGGAGCCACTTGGTTCCCCCTACCTGACTTGGTAAACAATCTCGTCGTCGCTCAACCTCCGATCCGGTTTCAGCGAAGCACTAGACCTGACTGCGGGCTGATGATGAGCCGACCTGCCTAGCCCCATTTCGAATGTGTTGTGCGTACCGAGTAAACTCATGATGTCCCCTCGAGTAGCTCCTTCTTTCAATTCTCTTTTCTTCGACTCGACAAGGTCTCGAGCGAGTTCGCGAACCAACGCCCTATTGTGTCGGAGCCTCACAAGTTCTGGACGTTTGCTGTGTTCGAGCATCCAGGGCAACATTCTTTCCGGGACCCATCTGGATGCGTTAACAACGAAAAGGAGCCCCCTGCTTACGGTTCCGCTGATTCCGCGGAGTCTATGGACAAAGCTCGTTACCCAACACATTCGAAAGCGCTGGACACGAGGAATTCGTACGCCAGATCTTCATAGGATTTCGTGAGCGGGTTCTCCATCTCGTCTATCGCACCAAAGTCGTAGTCGAATGCGCAAGCTCCGATCCTTTGTGGGATGTGTAAGTCATGACCTAGGTCACCTTTGTGTTGACGCACGCATCAAGGGTTGCCTTCCCGAGCCAATGGTTCACGTTGATGACTAGCCCATCCCCGGCGTGTTCGTTCTCGATGATCTCCTGCCATTTATCTACCAACTATCAAGTGGGTCACCTATGGCTGAGCTTGAACTCTACGCACAAGAGAAAACTCACCCTATTGGCAAACCGTATAAAAGTCGGAACTAGGGCCTTAGCCTCTGCAGGGCCAAACGCGGAAGTCATGGCCCTCCTCTGTCGTTTATGGACGTCGCCTGGGTCGTATATTTGAAGTTACAGATCCGAGGCCAGTCGAAAGTGACCCACCAGCAGCCCAAAAGAGACCACGATCGAGAGTTACAGCATGACGTTCCCTGAAAGCATATGGCTTTTCGTAGAGATATCCTGAGAGTTCAAGGATATGATGAAGTCCCTTAGGATCGGCGATCCATAATCGATCCTCCTGCAAAGCAAACACCGTGAAAATCTCGTCCCCCGCATCAACGTTCGGGGCAAGACTCACCCCAAGCGGACCCTTCCACCGAACAACGCTCCCATAAGTCTCAAAAAAACGTCTTTCGATATCGCCAGGTTCTTCGCTCTGAAAGTACCATTGGTGGCCTTTTGCCAGCAGTCAGTGGAGGTCCCTCGATGTGGACTTGGTAACTGACTACGCACCAAATATCCAGGATGGGTTGTCTGGGCCCCGAATGTCCTTGATCAACGGTCGATTGTACCTCCTGTACAGGGCGTATGCAAGCGACAGCACACCTGCTGCGAGGGCCATAGTTTGAGAGTAGTCCATCAAGAACCTGGGCGAGCGCCCCGGCCGCCGCGCTGAAGGGTGGAAATAGGCTGCCGCCCCGCAAATAGGAAACCCCATTCAATGAATTCATGTACTTCGGTCGCTGTGATTAGGCAGCATTGGATATTTTGGTGACCACCCCAAATCCGTCGGTGTGATGAACTGAAACCTTTTGCGGAATGGAACCTTTAGTCTCTGCGCAAGCCCGGATCCGGCCCCGCGGGATCCCGAGGAGAGGCCCAATCTTCGATCGACTGGAGGAAGCCACTTCGAGCGATAAACCACGGGGTTTGGAACGAATCTACATAATTTAGGAACCCTCGTGAGCAATCCAAAATGGCCATTGAAATGGGTGACGGAATTCCGCTGTTTACATAAATCCACCAGTATTATAAATGTGATTCCGGACCGTACAACCACGAACCCGGTCCGCGTGATTGCGATCCGACCCGGCCCCAAACACAACAATACACCTCCAGTTTGGGAGCCAGTACTACGGCAGTACGAGGGCGACGGTGGCCAGGTTGGGGGTGAAGTTGGCTTTGGCCGAGGTATGAGTTTGACCTCGTGGAGAAGGACGGGAAGCTTTCCAACCAATCGCCTGGACGACATTCGTCTGATATGTACGGAACTCCTCATAGGAGGGCATTCTGCGGGGACCTCAACTCTTCACCGGCACTGAGTACTGATCATCTGGTGGTAGTTATGTGTGCATATCAGACGGCCTGGTGATCGCTCCTTTCGTCCGAGGGTGTCACCCGCTATAATTATAATATTGGTCCCAGGGGTCGGGGAATCTTGCAAGAGAATGCTCAACCGCTCACCGATGGTCCTAGAACTATCCCATTCACCTCGAACACCGAGGGGCCATTCCGTTCCTTCTGAAAGCGAGAACAGCGAGAGCGCCACTGGTACCTATAAAATTTTAAACCCGACCTGCAGAGTTGGAAGGGGCTCGCAGACGACGCGAGCTCCAGTTCGTTCCTCCTCAATTGAGCACCAGGGAACCGAATCCATTCCTGGGTGAACCCATTGCCAGATTTCATTGGCCGTTTCTAGTGTGCCATAGAGATTGACGGAGAACTAACGTGCCAGAGTTCACCTCCGCGGTGTTGCTGCCGGGCCGTCATATACACGGATCACGGTCTATTAGATTTGCTGTGTAAAAATGAATTTTATGAGGGTGCCCCTCATGGCAGAGTCGAGCGCCATGTTGGCTCGCTCCGCTCGCTACGTCCGCTCGCTACGTCCGCTCGCTGCGCTCGCTCAGTTAGCCGACTCGCGGAAATTAGATAAGCAACGTTTGTTACTAAAAAAGGAAATACGTTTGCTGACAAATCTACGCATTTGAACCCCCCTAGT
>Ga0307511_10000073_pt1 | contig 83084 bp, 113 predicted proteins | sample 13_EM_MG_FD_200266 | JGI IMG/M metagenome (GOLD analysis project Ga0307511, IMG submission 200266) | Populus trichocarpa ectomycorrhiza microbial communities from riparian zone in the Pacific Northwest, United States - 13_EM | ecosystem: Host-associated > Plants > Roots > Unclassified | place...
CCCCACGATTCGGACACAACACAATGCACATCCCCCAAGACATCGTTGACCTCATCGTCGACCAGCTGTCTCTGTCGGAGGACTACGAGGAAGGGGATCCCGGTCATCTCCAAGCCGCTTCGCTGGTATCCACTGCCTGGGTCAATCGCAGCCAACATCATCTCTTCTCTATGCTCGAATTCGATGATAGCAGGAAGATTAAGAAGTGGTGTTCCAGGATCAAACCTGACCCTTATGGAGTTTCTAGGCATGTTCGCGTCCTCCTCGTCGGCTGGCGAGACCGTCCCGCCACCTCCACCTCGCCCCTAAAAGCTTCTGACATCACCCCCGCGCTTCCCCACTTCACTTCACTTAAAAACCTCCAGGAGTTTATACTAGGCTACACCTACCTCTGGCATACACCTCTTGACGTCCTCTCCCCGATCTTCTCTTCGTCCGCCGGCACCCTCAAGCGGCTCCGATGGATCGACGATCACGCAGACATTCGCGAAATCTGGGAGGAAATCAGCACTCTTACCGAACTTTTGCCAAATCTTACATACGTTGACCTATCAGGCTACCTGAATGAGTCTAATGGAACCCAAATTCGATTCTCAGCCGACGAGGTACACTCGCCTGCTACCAAACGTGCCACGTTCCAGGAACTTCAGATTGCCAACATCACCCTTCTTTCCCTTCCGTTTTTTGAGTTCCGCGGCCCCCACCTTCAAGTCCTTGATCTCAAAAAGTTTGAGATCGATGACGTGAGCAAACGTTAGCCGCCCCCCTCTGATTACGGGGCAAAACATCTACTTATTTCAGCTCTCCTGACAGGCCATCTGCAAACTTTCCAGACATTTCTGGAGGCCTGTCACACGCTCCAGGAGCTCAGCGTCAGCCTGTGCCCGGGCATCGCGCAGTTCTTGGGGTCAATCCCCAGCAGCTCCGTATCCCTTATATGCGTCCACAACACCTACGACTGGGGCCATACCCGAACGACTTATGGCAAGAACTGGCTCTGGAAATCTTTCCAAGTATATGAACTACATTCGCCCGTGATTGACTCTGAACGGGCAGTGTTCACGGATCTGGGCGTTTCAATCCGAAAGATAGCCCAACGATATTCCAATCGCCACCCTGGATCAAAGACAAGAGTTCGAGCTAGTTTCGACCTCGAGGAATCTGGGGTCCGGGCGGTGGAGAATGGTGATATTCCGTCTTACAAGGCGAAGCTTAAGGAGGACTTGGGGGATTGTGTGGATTTTGAGCTCGTACCCTATGTTCCGCGTTAGCTTGAGATTGAGCTCGAGCAGACATCCGCCAATCGCACTTGGTTCCGGTTCCATGAGTACAGTAGTACTTGCAGAGGTTGAATCTAACAGACATGCTGTTGGTCAGAGGAACTGAGACTGGTTGGCAGGGACGAGAGACGTCCTAGGAGGGCGGCGGGCCATGTTCTGGACACATTCTCACGTGTCTCTCACTGTAAAACCTTCTGAGCTGCAGGGGCGCTTAAAAACTCCCTTCCATCGCTACGGAGAAGGGCGCGTATCGAATCCGCAGGGATCCTCTCTTCTAGCATTCGCCTTTCCTTCCAAGTAACGCTGCCCGTGCATCCAAGACATCAGCGCTCCCGAATCGCGAGCTAGATCGGCTCCTGATATCGCAAGAAAAGCGGCTCGTTCTCCTCGCCATGCTCTTGATGTTTACCGCGTCAAGGTGAAGTTCGGTTTCCTCAAGAATTGGTTTCGCACCCCGAATTATCGCCAATAAACCTTTGTACCCCATCGTCAAGATGATATCCTCATTAACACATGTACACCCACGTCTAGCACGCATTTCTTCGGGTCCTCACTTGCGACACCGTTTCCCTCCTAACAATCCGGCCTCGCTCGGGCGCGTCAACCGGTTCCTCAAGTTTAACCTGACGAAATTTTTTGAGGCACCTTCCTTCAAGATCGCCTCGAAACCGCTCCCATCCCGGTCCGCTTGTTCAACTGAGCGTTGCTCGTCCAACCCCCCCTTCGATATGGTATTCCGTATTGCAACTTTACAGTTCTACAACGAGTTCTCAACATGGACCATCTGTGACAGCTCTTGGACAACGCTGCGAACCGAAAGGTCGAACGTCGGCGCGTGCTGAAGCTGGAGTGAAGGACGCTAGCTGAGCTTGTCGTGTACACAACAGCGATAGTCACACGTGGATCCTGGCCGGCCCCGGCCGTCTTGTTGCCCGCGCGATTGATCCCGTGAGATACCGATGGCGTCACACAGGGGCTGCACCCGGCGATTGACCCGTTGCCCCCTTCAGGGTGTATCCTGGAGAAGAGGGGTTGGAAAGACAGCACCTTGCTGGAGCTCCAGCCAGATTCCAGCCGGAGCGGCTTTCTGATTGGCGGTTTTATATCATTTGCGCACCCGCGATTATTGCGCCACGGTTCGACTTATCGCCATTCTGGGTGAGAAATAGATATGCGTGGATCCATTCATACAATTTCTGGACCTTACGAGTCCCGAGATTAAGCGTTCTGTATCTTGTCCACGATTTAGAGATCGCGCTTTTCTCATCGTCAACGAGCGCTCTGCAGGCGCCCGTCCCACTGGCCTCGCGATGATCGCGTCCGCCGACTCTCGCTCTACTTCCATATTTCCTGTTGTTCCTCTCTTCCGCCATCCCAAATCCAAGTGCAACCCGCGTCGTATCACCAAGTCAAGGACAACATTCAATAAATCTATACCCAGCAATCTACAGGTCGAGTCCTGCCGTTTCAAACCCAAGTTGACTTCCCCCTGCATCGTTGTAGACACCAGCAAGGAATGGAAGCGGCGCATCAAGCTCAGAGATCAACACCATCTCTTCCTTCAGCTCTTCTTTTGGAAAACCCTCCCACCCTTCAAACGCCTCATCCACTGAACGCTTCTCCCCTCGGGGCGCCCTTTTCTTCCCCTTCTTTGCTTCCAAGTCAGCCCGTTTCTTCTCCCTGGCTTGTCCCTGAGCAGTATGACTCTTGGGGTTTTTCCTCCATTCCCCTGCAAGTTTGGCATGTTCGGCTTGACGCTGGTTTGGATCGATGAGAGGAATTGGAGCGGTCAGGTCACGGGGGAGAGCTCTTCGTAGCAGGTGCGTGTTGTGCAAGGAGTGAGTATTGATCACGTACACCTCCAATGAACGGTGCTCAATTGCAGGTTCCGTCTCGTCAAGGTCAACCCTCTCCTGTCGTCGTGGGGTGCGTTTACTGTCGGTGCATTTGGCGGTAGCACAGTCATGTTGGGCGTTGAACAGGAACTCAACATCCTATACATCGGTGACTCAGTTACTCGCAGATTTAGTCAGGTTGTGCATTGACTTACCTCCACAGGGACGACGAGATAGGTATCACTGTCAGAAGAGCGTGAAAGAACCGGCATGCCGAAGATGGGGTGGCGTGATGCCTTGAGACTGAATAGGTCGAGCACGGCAACCGCGCCTTCAGCTGAGGTCTCGGACGGAGCAAAAATCTCGGCAATTCTGCCATACACACTCCTCCCCGAGTTCTGTTCGTTGTACGTGAGCTTTGTGCGTGATTGACATGCTACAGACGCACATATTGCAGTGAATGGGCGACAACCCACGAGCCAACCCTGCAGCGGTCGGATGACCTTGCAACCAGATACTGAACAGGGAATAGTGATTGGTTTTGCATGTGGGGGAAAAAGGAGGAGTTTATTGCTCGCGAAGCTTTCGTTTCTCCCCATGACACCTTGTGGTGTTGTCGACGCTGACCTTGCTTTTTTTCGCGGGCGACCAACTTGATTGTCCCTAGATGTATCCGGGCGCATGATCAATATGAACTTTTGTGGAATGAGGATAGCGTGTGACGTGCCAGGCTTGTCTGGGGTTTTCGAAGACAACCCCACATTCTCTAAAATTTCCAAGTTGCTTGCAACGAACCTCTTAATTCCCGGTCCAACTTGGACCCAGTCTCCGTTGTCAGCCTTCCACCACCCTCCTGTCACTCGGTGTTTAAAACCCTCTTGCTTTCCGAATTGAATTGCAATATCGCGACTTGGCGCTTGGCGGTTCAAGAGGATTGAACATTGTCGGAAGATGGAGTTAAATGACTCAAATATCTCAGTCGAGCAACCCACTAGGGGGCCAAACCGACGGATATCCATTTGGAGATGTGTGAGGAGGTGAAGCTTGACCTTTGAAAGCATTTTCGTCGGATCGATGGATGCAAAAGTGTCAATGACATTGCTTGCCGCAACATCGACATCGGCCTGCGAAAAACTGGTTTAACCAAACTGGAAGATCATCGGGATGACCAACTTGCCAGGTACTGCTCCAGATTGTCGATCTCGGGGATCCACAACAGAGCCATGAGTTCACCAACCGCCTTCCAGAGAGAGAATATTTTCGGGTCGCAGATATCATAAGTGAGAAACGCATTGGTCTGCCCAACAGCCTTGAGTTGCCTTCCGATCAGTGACCCGGCATACTGCATGATATAACCGGCACGGATTGGGGGTATGTTAAGTCCGTCAATGTTGGTTGCCTTCAGCCGGACCGAATATATCCGCTTCTGTTCATCCGTCCACTTCGTGTGGCTCATATACCAGACATATTTCACCACTCCGAGCAGTATTGTGTGGAGGATCTCAACGGGGGAGTCTTGTGTCGGATCAAACCCTAGTGAGGATGTCAATGGATACCGTGGATTCCGGGTCCGAGCCAATACCTTTCATGTTGAATATCTCATTTCTGATGGTCTCCATTTTTTCATCAACCCATTGTGAAAGCTCATCATAGATCTCCTTCGGAGTCTTGCGCTGATTCTTGAGCTCTTTCGCCCGAGCTAGGAGTTGTTCAACCCAGAATTGTGTGTATGCGTCTTTAATGCCGGTTGCTGCCTGTTCCTTGGCAACGCCTGACTTGATGCCGGAACACGCAGACCTGAGCTCTTTCTCTAGACCCGTGGCAATCTCGCCTGAACTTCGTAGCTTCCCGGGCTGGATTTGATATTAATAGGGGCTCGTACACCAACACGTTGAACCGGCAACGAACTGAGAATAGATCATGATATCCACTATCTGTCTCTTTCTCGAGCATCGTGCCTCCAACATTGCATTTCCGACAGAAGTGGTTTCCTTTCCCTCCAATGTGCCCCGCAATCTCGCTCGCCATCGGGTTGTCAGATGGGTCTGAATTTAGCTGGAGGCGAACCTTTGCGAGCCCACCAACACTCGCATCATACACAATCATGGGATCCTTGTGTGTTTCCCTTCACCGCAGTCAGGGACCAGATAATGGTTGGTAGGTGGCAAGGGTACGACTCACTTAAGGGTACCGATGAATGCTTGTAGTTGTTCTGGCACCGTTGCGTTTGTACTCGTCCCGACGAAATGCACATGGAATGGTTGTGACACAACCTTTCGAGGGAGGTTCCGATGGGAGCTGTAAGAATTCCAGTGTTTGTTCCACGCCTTTGACTGGTTTCCAGACACGTCATCGCCAAAGTAGTCGACAAAGCTTGTATAGAGGGGTAAGCCACCGGCGATCTTTCGGTCAGGGTTTGGCATCTGCGTCGTCAGTTCTTTTGATGCATCTGTACTACCTGTCAGTATCGAGTTAAAGTGTAGAGTAATCAGTTACCATCAACGCATTCCGGAACCGCTCCGTTGGCGATGAGATCAGGATAAGTGTCCTTCAGATCGGCCGCATCGATACGGACAGTTTCATTCGTGTTGATGAACGATGTCCCATCTGGGAGTGACTTGACTTCAAAGGCATCTGCCTTGACCTGGCCCTTTTGGGTGAGCCATCGCACCGGAACGACGAAGTCCCCGTTTCTCAACCGCGCAAATTCTAATACATAGAAATGGCGGTCTCCATCCGCATACATGGGGCTGAGAAGCCGGGGATCCAGCTCTTTTAGCCACTTCTCTCCATGCCAGATCTCGGAAATTGGACCGTCAGGAACTTCTGGGTAGATCTGAATTTGCTGTCGAGTGTGGGGATTGGAATAATCCTGGCACAATGTAAGCAAAGACCATGGGGAGTTGAGGCAAGGATCTGGGACGACGTACATGGGAAACGAGTGTCTTAATGTCGTTCATGTAGAATATGTTACCGTGGGCTGATTTATGCTGGCCCGATGGCACCCCGGATGAGTCACGGAGAGCCGCCTGAACTTCCCGGAGTTGACCGAGTGACGGTACGTCTGGAGTCCCAGATTCCTTCAGGACCCAAAGGAATACTTCCATCAGAGCATCGGAGACCCGCATCCGTGGCATGCTGTCCAACGTATCGAGTAGAAACATCTTTGCATACACATGTTAGTAATTGATGTTCGGCCCATGACACAATGAGCGGGACGAACGAACCGTCTTGCTCTTGTACGGATACCACTCCGTCCCCTTATCTGGGAGTGACTTCCCGAACGCGAGGTGTTCAACCTCGTCAACGGGTAGCTGCGAGTCTGCAGTGGTGAAATGGTCAGTTACACGTGGCCAGTGTGAATGCGGTGGGATCCACAAACACGCTGTGCTCATCACATTTGCCAGAACGTCGTCATCTCTGGTGTCCGGGCCTAACGCGGCGAGATTTCCAGCAACGACCTGTGCGACCTGTGCTTCGAGAGATTGATCGGCACGTTGCCAGTCGTGAATGGGACAACCGCTGGGATCATCCTTCTGAGGAACGTTGAGATGTCTCAGCACCTTCCTCATCATCTCCTCCTCGTCATCAGATTGGAGTTGAGACGATACCAATGTCGGTTCGTTCCTTGTCACCCGGATGCTTGGGATTGAATCTTTGGGGAAAAAACTGTCACTGAGCAGTTTATCCGCCTCGGAAGCTGTGGCCTTCCACCGCTCGTCATCCTTTGCAGCTTCATCAGCCCGCTGCCTCTTTGTGGCTACACTGCGATTGTGTCGCTCGCTCTTCGTGTGAGCGGCGGCGCTAGACCGTTGGATCCACGGCTCGCAGTTGTAGTTCGTGAGGCAGACAGTACACCGAACCTTTCCGGAGTCGTTCGCGACCTCGAAATCTGTATCAAGCTGAGTGTGTATGAACGTGGCAAGACTATATGTCCTCTCACCAGATGGGGGGTCCTTCCTTACAGCGGGCATATTCACTGATTTACTTCACGAGGGAAGTTAGTGACTTTGGATCGGTTTGGCGATCGACGGTGGTCTGTGCACTCCACCGAGTCTTTTAATTCACCCGGTCCTGGATTCCCTTGGCCTTTCCCCTCCCACACCCCCCAATCTCATCTACCTACTCTATTCTTTTTGAACACGACCACCCCAATCATATCATACGAGCAGCTCAGGGCTCGCGCTGCCGCTCGCCGCGAGGTTCCCTCGCCCCCTGAGCGGGGTCAAACCCCTGTCCACCAAGAGGATGAAATGGACACAGACTCCTCCCCGAACCAGGGTCCCTCGAGTGGCGGTGATGAACACAATGAGAGGCCGCATAGTAGCGTCGTCGGAACCGTGTCTGAGTTCAACCACGTTGTTGCCGCCTACAATGTTTCGCCGAGCATCGTCAACAATGCGCAGGCCTTTACACGGGTCAGAAGTCTCCACCGCTCCCTCCCTTGTTTCCTGACCACAACACACAGCTTCGACCAAACTTACAACTCCTCCATCTCTACCTCGGTATCCAAGAGATCCGGTCGACCGTTAGCACACTTGCTCATCCCAGTGTGCCTCTGCCACCTGATCTCGAGGTAACCACCAGTCCCTCCACCAGCACACACCTGCTAACGTCTCCGATCGCAGGAGAACATCAAAACGTACAGCAAGGTTCTCCTTGCCCAACCTGCAATCAAGACATACGACGTCACTGCTCTCCTTAACTACATGATGGTATGTAGCCTTCGTGATGTTATCCTGATTCCGTGTGCCGACCCCCGCCCCCCAGGCAATTATTAAGAGGATGCGCTGGGGGCTACCCGCTGGCGCGGAAAATACTCCCAACATTTGGAACCGAGTCGCGAAGTCTGCACGCAAGGTAATTCAAGGCACGCGCTGTGATTGGAAGAAGCATGTACATTTTGCTTCCCCCACTGCATGGTTGCTAGATGACTGACGACATTATACAGATGAAAAAAGGTGTCGAGTCAGGGACTCATATCCTGGCCCTCGCGAAAAAATTGACAAATGGAATCCCTGGGTTCGAGATCCAAGAACCCTTCTTGGTTCGCGTCGCCATTCTTGTACGTACCCCCCCTTGACCGTACCCCTCACATCCAGTTGTGATTCACGTAGCCTACAGAGATATGTATTAGTTTCCCATCCGGGTGAAAATTACTGGTCCTGGGTTGACGATCAACTCAAAAAAATCGAAGGTGAGGAGGCGGGGATGCGGAATGAGTAAGTCCCTCCCTAGCGAATGCTCCTGACAACCACATTGATCAACCCTGAGCGTTCTACGCGAGTTTTTTATGAACGACCAGACGAAGTATCGCAGGGGCGCTTCGGGCGTGATTGTCATGGACGACCTTTCGTCGTCGAACAACCTTCAACACGGGTGTTCGATCATGACTGAAGCTGCAGAAGTTATGGACCAAATGGCGGATCCATCTTCTTGAGCACCGCTCCTCTTCAATGTAAATGTACTATTAGCGAATATACGTACTATTGTGATCCGGGACCGAGGGCGAGCCGCACATGAGGAACGGGCGATTATCAGGGGTATTTTGCGTTGAGGCGGGATCCGGCTGGAACCGCCGCCATGGATCCACCGTGGAGACGGATCCAGGGTGGATCCATCCCCATAATCTGTTAGTTTCCCTGCCGGACATCATCGGTGGACCGAGTCGCCACGATCGGCGGTCCATCGGACCATTTCCTCGTGTCTCACGCCTTCGGCCATCGCTGCGGTGTAGTGGTCTCTAAGTGACGCGCACCATACGGAAGCAACGCCTTAGGGATAAAAATTTACCTGAACAGTGGCCGCCAGCCGTTTTCGGTCACTCGGCTGAAGGAGGCTTTGAATGGGGGCTTGTCCATTTCTACTGTTCAACCCACCCCCTCCTGAGTGCTCGGTACGAAGTGATATCTCGAGAGGTGCCACGGCCGAGGATCGGGTACCCGGCGCCTGAAAAACTTGGCCGCGCCAGGTGTCAGGTAGCCACACCTTAAACCCCAGGGGGCGGTGCGAGATAGTCATCGTGCCCACAGCCTTATAGATGGTGACCGAGCTAACATCGGTTGGTAGGAAGCACGCAGGCCCCGTAGAAGCGGGGGTTCGTCCGAGCAATAAGTACGTGATCGCAATGTTGGGGGGTTGAAGGGACTCGGCGGTGCGAAGGGGGTGTAGGGTGAGCAACAGACCAGACCGTCGGAACGCGTAGGGCGGCGGGACACCCCGTCCCCGCCGAGTTGTCGACCCGATCGCAGACTTGACCTGGCAATGCGATTCGGATACAACGCATCCGCGGGCGGCGGCCGTCTTGACACCATGCTCACGGTCGCAGGACTTGAGGAACTAGAATGTTACGACGTGCTGGTGCTGGTTATCACCCTTCAAGCTCTTCAAAAGGCTGAGAATGATCCGCCCTCGTCGGCGGTCGCGGACTGAATAATGAAGTGTCCGACGATGCAACCGTGACGAGAAGAGGTTGTTTTCCATAGCACTGAAGTCGTACTGAGATCTAGGATCAAACGCACTTGGCCGGGCTGGGGAGGGTGCGTATTGGGGGTTGTGTTCACCATGAGTGGACATCGGTCTGAACGTGATTTATCTTTCGACGCTTCTATGACGACTTTGCCTCAAGTTTTCACGGCGAGACACGCTTAATAAATTAATCTGATTACAAGTTGCTATGGTAGAAGTTTATTGGATCCTGGTAAGGATACGGTCGAGAATTCCGCTGTGTGGTATTGAATGAAAACTGCTGTAAAGAGTGACGGGAGAGTGTGGTAGTGGGTATGGAGGAGGTGAGGAGGACCCAGTCGGAGCGTGGAACAGTAGCTGCAGAAGGTGTCAGTTTTGAAGACCATCAGACCCTGCCCTGGCGGATATCGATTACAGTCTCTTCCCCATACGCGAGCTCGCTTGCGGTGTGTATCCCGCGCTCGCCCACAGAACCCATGGGATGCCCCTCAGGAAGGGTGTAACTAGCATCCGTCAACTCCCCTCGGTTCCAATCTTTGAACGCGCCAGTGCGTCCAGGGGTGACATTTCTGCTCCCCAATGCGCTCCCGCTGGCGACTCGTTGAATGATGAGCAACGGAGCAATTACCTGGCCAACCCGTCGTCACATCAGACAATCCATCTAAAGATCGAGGTCATGGGAAAACACAAACCTGGACCTCCATGAGGACAGGAACGAACAGATAAACGGCTTGGTTTTGGGGGGCCCACAGTCCGATAACCAACAACGAGCTCACGGCGAAAAGGGCAGATGACTCGATGACCATGGTGGCAACCGTCTTGTATAATCCATTGAGTCCACTCGGAGACCCCGTGGCGGCGCGAACGTTCCTGCCACGCAGGATGAGTCCGACGGCGATCATTAGGGTGAGGAGAACATTGAGTGACAGCGAGATCGAAAACCATGCAAGATTCCACGGGAGGAGGCTGACGGATATCAGGCTCAACGGCAAGAGCGACAGAATGCCCGTCGCTACATTGCCGATGTCAGTCTTGAGCATCACCACCGTTCGCGGAGAACTCAAATACATACCCACAGAGCCGAGGTACATGAAGGAGGGGAAGGCGATGACCCAGATGTTCTTAGAGTAGATCACGTAGCAACGGTGGAGCTGGGAGAGGAGCCGGAGTTAGATACCTGGGAGGTTGGACGCAGCGTCAAACAAAAAACCGACCAAAAGACCATCAGCTAACCAATTGCTCAAAGAGAATGCAACATTGGGAACAACATTGATCACATTGGAGTACAGGGACTCGAAGTATCCAATTGGTCCAGGATTTGTCCCGTCTCCAGCAGGGTACTCGCGGTTATCGATGTAGGAAATGGATTGAAGGTGGAGGTTCATCGCAGTGTGCACAGTCGCCAGCGAGAACATGACCGCGGTGTAGCATACGAGGCCCCACTTGATGCCCCCCCCTCTGCGATGGACTGGACTGAGCAGCGCTACCATGCATTTGAAGAACAACACGGTGAGCACCCCTAGAACAAACCGAACAAACGGAGTGAGCACGGAAGGGTAAATGTGTAGGTGGGGTCCCTTGTGTGTACCATAGAGCATCGCGCCGATGAGATGTCCGGCGAACCAGTTCTTCTCCCTCAAGTACAGCCGGTGTGTAATCTTCGGAGCGCTGGGATTATTGGACCATGGCCGAAGGTCAGACATGGCTCAGATGCGGACGAGGGGGGGAGAATTTTGGCAACGGAAAAATCAACTAGATATTTCAACCGGTTTCGGCAGATTTCGGACCCCGTGAGCCCCGAAGGCTCCTTGCTTGCATTACCTTGCTTGTAAGCTTTCTCGACCCTCCCCCCGGTTCGACGAACATCGCGGCGCCATCAATGATCAGGATGTAACACTGATGTCACGGTTGATCGTACGCGGCTGGAACATTTACCAGCCGCATCCGCTTTTGCATCTTCGCATCTTGGAGCGTAGCCTTGGATCAGGAAAATGCCCAGTCAGATCGGAAGCGCTTCCAAGCGCTTCTAGTATTGACAGTTATCTCCAAGCGCATTGAAGCTCGTGGAATCGCGACCCAATGCCTGGTTTCTCACCGGTTTTCCCTGCATGCACTGGATTCAGCTTGAAATAAGCAATACTTGATTGTACACTGAACGAAATTCCAAAGGAGAGCATCGATGCGCTTCCATAGACCGGGCAATTTAACGGAAACGCTCCAAATCGCTTGGAAGCGCATAGAGCCGACTGTCAATGATCGAAGCGCACCGATAGCACACAATCGGACTCTAGATTTTCCTGAGGGAGTGGAGAGGGTGCCCAGCGTAACAAGCAAGGTTCCCGATCATCCGGTTGGAGGTCACTGATCACCTGACCGCGACAACCGCGGAACGAGCGTTGTACTTGAAGCTGAACCCATAAAATATCGGACGTTCAAGTGTTTGGAACGTGCAGCCACCTATAACTGGTTACTGTATCAGTACCAAGACTGTAGGACACATGCGTCGGCTAATGCGCAAGTTTGATAAATCGAGGATCCCAGCACAATCATGTGAACGTTGTCTTAGTGACGAGTGGCATTGTGACCAACTCTGGCCTGAGAGCTTTTGCTTGTGGACAACTGTCGTTACTGAAGCACCTTCCAAGGTGTTATGCAAGCGAGGTTTCTACCGACCATTTGACGCTTCCCCAGCTGGTAACAAAAGATCAAAATTCTGCGGCGACACGGGGTGTTTCATTGTCGCTGTGTCTCGCTTGCTACCTTTCGTGGGAAAATGAGATTGAACTTCGTCATTGATCCTGATCATGATAATCCTCCCAGGCTACGAGCCTTTCGCGAACCTGTTCACCGACCTACTGACGACCTCGCCCCCACCTTTTGTATACGTTCACGATGTCGCCACACCTCACATCACCTCGAGCGTGGTCTCCTTAGCGTTGGCTGCATTTCCAGAGACGCCGCCGTTCCTCCACGCGATCGTGAACGCGTCAACCTGCTTCACTGCGCGACTATTCTATGATACCGTCATTCGAGAACTTGCCAACTGGACTCCCACTTGGGAATCCGGGTGCCAACTATGGGGCGACCAAAGATGGAATGACAACTTCGATCGGTTTATCCACGGATTGAGGGCGGTTTCTGCGGAATGTTCGAAACGTTCCACTGCCGAAACCAGAGGCCAGAATGAACAGGCAACTCCCAAGATAGTTATTGTTATCGAACGTGCTGAGATTCTCAAGGAGTACCTCCCTGATTTGTTGGTACCGCTATCGAGGTTGGCGGAATCGGTCAGTCAGAATCAGACGTATTGTAGGATGGCCACTGTTGCTCACCCGCATCTAGGCACGATTGGATCTGACCGTAGTGTTTATCTCTGAGTACCCGTGGCAAGAGCTGAGGCCACTCGTCGGATCTGCCCCAGACCCCTTGTACGTCCGGCCACCGGAACTTAGCAAAACTGGTCAGTAGAATCCGAGCGAATCCATTTGTAACTCTCATCTGTCGCTTAGATACCATCCAACTGGTAGTTAAACACTTCCCGCAAGACGAGTCTGACTCACATAATCCAGTCCTCCTCCCTCTTTATCACCAGTTCTTATCAACGCTGTACGACGTTTGCTCTCCCTTTACGAAGGATCCAAATGAACTGGCGTATATCGCCGCCGCCCGGTGGCCAGGATTCATCACTCCGATCCTGGACGAGTACCGACGACTGCTAGATGAGACGCGCGATGATCCGGGAGACGGCGAGGGATTCGAATTAACTGCCCCCACTGAAGACGCTCGGATCCGTCTGATCCGATTGTTTACCCCTTCTTTCACTACCGCACTGGAGGCCCTTTATCCTCGAATATCGAATGCGGCCGAGTGGGCCACAGATAACCAGCCTCAACGGAACCTACTCTCCAGCGGGTTCTCTGGCGCAAACCTCGTCGACAAGTCTGTGCCGCAGTTATCCCAGGGGTCACTGACGGACGTTCTTCCCCGCATGTCGAAGTTCATTCTACTGGCGGCGTTCCTCGCTTCCACAAACCCCACGAAATCCGACCTCCGGATGTTTGGGAGAGCACTGGACGAACGTAAGAAACGCAAACGAGGCGTTGTTGCTTCAACTCGAGGTGGTGCCGTAAAGGTAGGTTCAAATGTATCTCTGTGGTCCAGGGGACTCACGTGCGATAGATTCCACAGAGGCACCTGGGGCCTATCATCTTTCCAGTGGATAGGGTGCTTGCCATTCTCGGGATCCTGCTGGAAGAGTATGATGTGGATTCTCGTCCTCCTGCTCCCGAATACAAGCTTCCTGGGGAATATTCGGATATGGAGATCAGACGCGTGTCAACGTATTCGGGGGTATGCCGATCATTTTTTTGGTTCAACCCGCGAATCTCACTAGGGAGTAGGTCACGGAACTCACTGCCATGAGGTTGCTACGTCGGGTGTCTCCGCCTGAACGCCTGGATGGACCGCCAATGTTCAAGTGTGCGATAACGTACGAGATGTCATTACGGGTGGCCAAGGATTTGGGTGTTCCGCTGAACGATCTAATCTTTGAACAGACATAATCATAGAGATAGAAGGGGTCCAATTATACTATCCTAACGTTTACATGTGGGTGCCTATGGGTTGGCCACGGGCTATGTCGGATTACGAGTGCAAGCGCCTCCACTCACATACATGATGACGTGACGTGAACATGAGGTGATCTGTCAGTACAAAAGCATAACGGAACAACATGAACCCCAACTCGACACCGGACCACGCATTCCTTTCTACCTTAGATGCCTAGGAACGTGTTCGAGGAATCCCCTGCTTGGCTGAGCCGGTGGTTTGGATACCGAGCCCCCGACGCCGCACCATCCAGCACGACCAATTACGTGGTGTGGATCTGGTCTTTTATTGGGGCATTCGGAGGGTTGTCGGTCCTCCAGGTAATTTTCACCAACTCGGAGTACTTTCTACAACGGAAAGTCCCCCCAATCATTGCCAGTTATGTGGGTATCTCGAAACGCGTTATATCTTCCCTCGAACTCTCACCTGCTGTCTGTAGGGCGCTTCAGCCGTGCTGGTCTACGGAGCGATCGAGTCACCGCTGGCTCAACCGCGAGCACTCCTTGGCGGTCACTTCATCGCGGCGTTGATTGGCGTCTGCATAACGAAACTCTTCTCTCTGTTGTCCAGCGAGCAAAGGTTCAATGAGTTACGGTGGCTGGCTGGTTCGCTCTCGACAGCGACCGCGATCGTGGTGATGCAGATCACAGAGACGACGCATCCTCCAGCGGGGGCCTCAGCTCTGCTAGCTGCTGTGAGCCCAGAAATCACGGATTTGGGGTGGTTAGTGATTTTGCATTCCAACTCTTCGAAAATATCTGAAGCCAAACGTTGAACCGTCTGCTCAGGTATTACCTCCCAATAATCCTGCTTTCGTCCTCCCTCGTCCTTGTCGTCGCTTTGATCGTTAACAACGTCCAGCGGCGCTATCCGCAATTCTGGTTCATACTCCCCTCACCTCCGAAGAAACACATCGCGCCTGTGTTGGAAAATCCCCGTGGGGAGGAATCTGTCATCATCTCGCGGATGGATAAAGACGCTCAGACAACGTCACCATTACACCCCCCGCACCTGCCACACTTGCATCCATCACACCCGCAGCAGCCAGTTGCAGAGAAAGCAATAGACGTGTGAGATTACATAGCGAGCAAGACACTAATCCGAGTAGAAAGCAATACAGATACTGACAAAACATTATTCATCGCTGCCCCCTTGATGGTATGTGATCCTTGGTGTGGGAATACAATTCCTACAGAACCTCGTTGAGTGTGGCTGTTGGTCATGATGAATGTGGTAGTACCTGGGGCGAACCAAAGCTTTGGCCACACTCGACCCCATCCACGCAGGAGAACCGACAAGGGTAGTTCCCTTCTGTTGACGTTTGAGTAGAGAAGTGATCGAAAAAGAATGAAAGCTTACCGCTCTTGAGATCGGCTTTTCTGTGCAGTTCGACTATCACTTCAAACTCGCCGCGTAATCGGCGGACCTCCTCCCGTAGTTGGGGGGTTAAAGCGGCGCGGCTCCTGATATCGTCCCCTGTCTGTTCGTCCTTCGTCTGCAGGACCTTATATAGGGACTCTGCCTTTGCCAGTTTTGTCTTCAACTCCGCGACGATGGCCTCGTACTTGGCTGTGATCAGTCTGACCGATTCCTTTGTCTGACTTGCAATGATCACTTTCTCTTCCCGAATCCGAGAGGTTTCGGCTTTCGCGTCTTTGGCCTCTTGCCGGGCTTCTTGAGACTCCACGACCCGTTTCCTATACTCCTCCTTCCAAGTTTCGACCTCGTTTTCTGCGTACCGTTTAGCCTTGTCCACTTCATTCCGTTCATCCGTCACCTCCGCTAGTTTGTCCTCCAGTTCCTTCTTTTCCAGCTCCCAGCCTACAGGCGGTTGTTGAGGAGGCGTGTCCGCGAGAGAAGAGAGCCGTGCCTCGAGCGCCGCCCTCTCTTGCTCCCATTCCGCTCGTGCAAGATTGTGTTCCTCCACCTTGGCGTTCAGAGTATTCTGAATTTCGTCTACCTGGGCCTGGAGCTGCTTTCCTTTGGCTTCGCTTTCGTTGAGTAGCCCCTGCAGCCAGTCGATATGGATGCCTAGCTCGGAAACGGTTACATTTGCATCATCCAGTGCCTCGCGTTGGACTCCTTGTTTTATGGAGAGGTCCACGAACTCGGCTTGAATCCTGTCGTTTTCGGCCTGCAGATGTTCGATCTGGGCCTCCTGAGCGGCAAGGTGGGCCTCGAGCCCCTCGATCTCCTCAGACTTTTGGTTCAGAATGACGAGGGCGTCTTCGAGTTTCTGGCTGTTAAACGACCGCACCTATATATGGTTGCTTCAGTTTGTTTTCCGAGACCGAGAGACAGACCGACTAACCGGGACCAATGCTTCCGCATGCTCTACGGGCGACTGGGACCGGGGCGGGTCCCGTTCCGTCGAGCCAGGGTCCTGTAATTGATGTGTCACAACAGAAAGGAAACATGTGAGCTGGCGTCGCTGACCGTGGTTGGTTGTGCCTCGTGAGGAACTTCATTTGCACGACCATCAAAATCAAAGTAGGCGTCTTGGACGTCCTGCATCTTCTTGGCGATTTCGACGTCAAGTGGATCGTCAACGGGCGCCGGGTCGAAACTTTGGTGGAGTGGTTCCGTGGCAACATGTAAGTCCTGTGAGTCCTGAATTGACGGTTCAACAGTGTCCTGGGTGGCGAATAATTTCATGGGACTGAATTCATCGATGATGCTTGTGGTATCCGCCACCTGTAGATACGGTTCGAAATGTGACGGGTGCAGCTTGGGGACGGGACCTAATGTTTTTGTCTTTTTCTTTGCGCGCGGGGGAGTGGGTGTGAAAATCGGATCGTCGAACGGGGGCTCGGGGGATGCCTGCTGTCGGGCCGCTCTTGGAGGCGTGGGTCCAGGAAGGGGTTCAGCTGGTTCACCATCCTGGCCTGGAAGTAGTGGGCTAGCCTCGAACGGTTCTTCTTGATCGAAGGGCTCCTGAGGCTGCAGGGAGGCGTCCCGTGAGGGTGGGACTGGCGTAGCCTCCACAGCAAACGCCGGTGGCTTGGGGCGAACGTCCAAAGGGGTTTTCAGTCTACGTTTCTTCTTCTTCGCGGGCGGAGGGATAAAAACGGGTTTGGGGGCAATGCCAGCAGCCTCTTGGGTATTCTCCTCTTCCTCTTCCTGTAAATGCTTGAATGCGGAGTTCGACCCACGGGGTGAGGAAGGTGTGGCGGCGGATGGAAGGGGCGTGACCTTCTTGTGTCTCCGCGGCGGCCCAATGCGCATAGTTGAGCTGCCAGTGCCCGCCTTGGAATTGGAAGAGGAGCGGGATGCTTTATCAGGGCCCCCCACCTCGACGGGAACTTCGATTTCATCCTCGTCATCTATCGTCTCCTTGTTGACATGTTTGAGGCTCCTGATAGACTTCGTGCGAGACTTCTGGGAAGTGGACGAGGATGCGACGTCAACCCTCTGCTTTTTGGGTACCGGCTTAGGATCGTCGTCGGCTGGAGGATGCCTCGTACTTTGTCGCTTCCGTTTTCCGAGAGCAAGTTCTCTGGACACACGTGAACCGTCGTCCGATCCGAGAGAGATCACAGGGGAGCCGGTAGCGCGACTGCTAGGCACCAGAGAGGTTCGGGAACTCCTAGAACCCCTAGCGACAGGCTTTCTCGGCGTAGATACCGTGAACGCGCGTGGTTTCTTTTGTTTCTTCGGAGCTGATGCCACGGTCAGTGTTTGTCCTTCGGTGGGCGGAGCCGAGCATACCTGGAGGTCTCCTTTTCTTTTTCGCGGCCTTCTTCCCCTCCCAGGCCTCAATAAGATCGTCGGTAACCTCTGTCTTCCTGGTCCAGCTTGGCGGCCAGGGTCGACCAGTTTCGGGGTCTGTTCCATCCCAGTTAACCAAGTATTCGTACTTCTTTTCGCCAAGGATCTCTAGAGCGGGCCAGTACCCGTCCTCACCGGGTTCAGCCTCTCCAGCCTGTTCTTCGCCGTCGCTGTGAACGCTTGTGGCCATCTCGAGAACGGAGGACTGACACGGGATGAGTATCAGACGCGGGTCGAGGATCAGATGATGCGCGGACGTAAAGTGTCATGTGACACGCGACGAGCTCCCACTGGGTCTTGAGAATTGAACGGGAATAACCTACCATCTGCCTGGGACCACCGCCGGCGAAGGCGTTGACAGCTCACTGCCCCTTTTAGCACTCCTGCATCGTCGCCTTGTCTGAACCCATCTCTCCCGCCGCGTCGCACCACCAATTTTCTTGTGGGATTTATCTGGATTCGATACCCGCCCATAGGTTCCAGCTCCTGCCAGCAGCGTTTGACGGAATCTATCTTGTTCTCGCCGTTACTATCAATGACAAACACGAAGAAGGGCACCCCGTCCGAAGCGTCGACCAGAGTGTCCCGTAGGACCTCATTGTCAACATCAACTTCTCGTGTGTCCATAACATCTCTCCCCGTGAGAACAAAAACCAGAGGTCTGTCCACTGCTTCCCTGGACAGTAGTGAAAGCAGCGCGAGTGGGACTACCCTGAAGCCTAACGGTACTATTCGCTCGCCGAATGCAACCCCAGTTCCTTCGATTTCCCCCGCGGCGAAGCGGATGTCTACCTCCATCCCCACACCTACATCGCGCCGCCAATCCGTGCCTCTACAACCCAGCAATGGTTCCTTCAAGCCAGAACTCAGCTCGTCCAACTCGTTCTCTCAAATCATGAGGAAAATCAGCACATCTCCGTCGGTTTCACGCCCACGTCACGTTACGACCGCTCCATTACCCCCTTCCAACCTCTTGGACGAACCTTTCCCTTTGCAGGAACCGATCACCATAACGCCGAGCACGCCTCGTCATCGCGTTTCGTCCTACAATCCTCCGCGCAGGGCAAATACGCTTGATGCTACACCCTCCCCGAAGCCCAAAGCGAGTCCAAACCCCTCCCCTTCCCCTCGTAAAACACCTGCAAAGAAGGCTGCCACTCCAAAGTCCACATCTAATACCCCACCTTGGTCCTCTCCAAATACATTGGACCGAAAGAATGGCATGGCGGTCGCAAAGTACTTGGCTTCCGAATCTCCATCGCGTGCGCCGGCCCAAAGTGTACGGGGAGGGGAAGTATTCCCCGCATTTGACGCCGTTCTCGACGGGGACGACATGACACTGGAACTGGTAACAGACCTGAATGAAGGAGAGGTTGACGAAGACGTAAGTTTACCGTGGTGACACCTCAGCTATTGCTGACAGCATGCAGATCCAAGCTGCCCAAGACCAAGTCATGTCGATCCACATGAAGAAGATGCTCCATTACAAAAGACTTTTGGAACGAGCGCAAGCATCTACCGCGGCGCAACTGCACGCTCTTCAAGCCGAGGTTAGGGTGTTGAAGGAGAAGGAGAGGCAGTACGAGAACGGCGGCTACAGTGATGCAGCCTTGCTGAACGGGGACGACTTCTGTGTCTGTGGTGGCCGGAAGCGTGGTTCTGACTACTGGAGCGGGTATAGAGAAGGGAGTGCCGGTGACAGTCCAGGTGATCTGCTAAGCGCGCTCAAAGGGGATGGTTCCGGAGGGTTCAATGAGAGTGAGGTCAGGAGAGCAATTCGAGGTCTTAGCAGGGAAGATCGGATGCGTTTGTGAGTACGACTTCCGCTTTGCTACCACCCGGGATTGACCTCCTCTCGCAGAATTGCCTTGATTCTTGATTGTACGGTTTCCGTCATGATGACCGCTTTCCAGTTCATCTCACATACTTTTCAGCATGTATGCCGGGAGACATTCGCCTCCAGATCCTCCTCCTCGAGAAATACGCCAAGTCTACCTTCGACATTGTTGGAAACCTCTCGCATGACCTGGCGTTCAAGATCTTGAAGTGGCTCTCGGTACGAGAGCTGGTCTACGTCGAAACCGTGAGCAAGAAATGGCAGGAGATGGTTCACCATCCTGGTCTGTGGAAGTACCATTGTTTGAGGATCACTGCTACGGATCCTATGCCCCTAAAACCTCCCCAAACCCCAGATGGCTGGTGAGTCGGAGCACCAGTCACTCCATCTCCCATATCTCACATCGTGGTCAGGGAACCGTTGTACCGCGCCTTACACCATCGGGAGTCAAATTTCAAGAATGCCCTCCCCCAGAATATCCGCTTCTTGACCGGTCACACCAACTACTGTACTTCCCTGCTCTTGAAGGGCAAACGTCTGATCAGTGGCTCGTACGACGAGACGATTCGGTTCTGGAATATTGAAACGGGCCAGATGACAAAGTGTTTGCAGGTCAAGAAGCCAGTCAGTTGTATTGATTTCTTGCACGAAGAAGGTATGGTCCCCCCCGAATGGCATGGATCCAGGTTCTCACTCATTACAGAGGTATTCGTCGTTGGTTTCCACGACGTTGGGTGGGTCATTTCGCGTTTTCTGCTTCGGGTTCAAGCTGACGACCTTGTGGCAGTCGAGTCCACCTCTTCTCATCGTTGACGTTCAATCCTTTACAACAACTCGCTGGGCACCTGAATGGCATTCGTGCTGTTGCTCTGTCCTCCAAAAACCTTGTCTCCGCTGGAGCAGACAAAGCTTTGGTATGCTGGGATTGGCGAGCAGGCACGAAGATCGTGCGGTTTGGCCAACAGACCACCGTAAACATCGGTGTCCAGTTGATCAGCAGCGAGGGGAATCCAGAAGAGGGAGAGCGTGTTGTGAGCGTTACCATCGACGGTATCGTTCGAGTTTTTTCGATCAGTAAGTGAGAGTGGCGCTTCGTAAACCCAGCACTGATGAGCCTTCAGAACGTCGCGAGATGGTGTCTCAGTTCAAACTGTCCGAACTCGGGGGTGGAGATCCTGTACTCAGTGCCAAGTTACTGAATGTTGGCACGGCTCCGAACAACATGCTTCAGTGGGTGCTTTCGAATGACCGCATTTTGGTGACTCTGACAAACCCGTCTCCAGGTGGTTCGCTGCGAAGGGAATGCAGATGACCGTGAGCACAGGTGGACCTATCGCCGGGGGGTACGTACTGATATCGTTCTAGTGCGCGACCAAGTCCATCATCCTTCACCTCCGCTGGACGGAGGGGGATGTGTCCCAACCAGAAGCGAAAGAACCCTCAAAGGAACTCGCAACATCCCAACCCCCGTCCGCGTTCGGAATGGGTCGGCCACGGACTAACTCGTCCCTTTCACGTTCAACCTCTTCCACATCGATGACACGTCGTACCTCGTTGGCACCCCCAACCCCTATCACGAAAGGCCGGCTGTCACTCAGCACTTCGACATCCAGAATATCTCTTACACAATTGAGTCCGTCCCCCAATTCCGGCTCAGGCCCGAACCCCGGTAGTTTCCCGTTCAGGTTTGGACGCGCAGCGGTCTTGACTGCTCCTCCCAAACTGGTTGCGGTGATCGATACGCCAGACCTCGCAGTTGGTGCGGTCGATGCGAGCAAGAGGAGAGTCGTTACGGCAACGCGGTTCAGCTCTAGGATTGGTGCTGATAGAACGGTGAGTTGTTTCTGCCTGACACAAGTGGTGCCAGTCGTCACTCAGACCCGATGGCGCGTGCCTAGATCTTTATGTCCACCCATCGTGATAAGGATTCCAAACCTTCGGGATCTCCAGACGATAACGGCGACGATGAGGAACTCGGGACGAACGATCTCGCTGATAAGCCTGGAAAGCCTTCTCCCGTCGGGCCCGATGTGGACCTCGACGAAGATATTATACCACTGCAAGGTGTCTGGGCCGCGCTTTCGGAAGGGGTGCCGGATTCGGTCGCCCAGGCCAAAGGTTTGCTCGGTGGACTTCCGAAAAAGTTCGAAGGGTTGGCCACTCCCGAGAAGAACCCCATGTCGATGCAACTCAGCCACGAGGAAGTCGTCGTGGGCTGCGCGGACGGCACGATATAGTAAGTCCACCCGTTCACTTTCAAGGTGGCTCGGCTAATCTCACCACGTCCATTTCCAGTGTCATGAGCTTTATCGGGTACGGGCACAGGAAACACAAGGAACTAGTCGAATCCCCCCAATATCCCGATACCCCGGATACCACACTCGACGACTGAATTATTGATTTACCGACGGACCGGACTTGCGCTTTTCTCCCCTTCGGGCGGTTGTTACCGCCCACTCCCACCCACACTGTATGACGGAGGAATGACTTACATCTATCACCCTTTTTACTTTCTCCAATAATCGCTACGCTCTTCTTCTCCTTGTCTTTTCCCCCCTTCGCTCCCTAGTACGCGCGCACCGCTGGCGATGTAGCCTTTCGTTTCCTTAGACCGTAGTTGGTGGATTGATCCGATGAAGCACGCTCGATGCAGCAATATTGTTCCCGATTTTGAATGTTGGGTAGTCGAGGCTGGCACGGCACTGTCGCGTTTGTTACCAGAACGGAAGCCTTTGGTTGGACCAACCACCTGTTGCTTTGCTCCCCCCCTTTCAAGCGACTCCTGCTTCGAGACCCAGCGGGCGGGACTCACGAGAAGTCGACTTTGTCTGTGTCGTTCACCATGCTCGTGCTGCATCCGACGTCTGGCTGCGATATTTGTTATGATACATACGGTCAGGAGAACCCAGCGAGTACGATACCCTGTGGTCACATATTCTGCTACCGGTACGTCAGCCCGGGCTCCCACCGTCGTGACACGAGCCATTTTCGCTTATCCGTTTCCCCCCGCGTCCTCCCATCCACAGATGCCTTTCCGTGTGCCGACCGAGCGTGTGCCCGTTGTGTCGAAAAAAGTTCTCGAGCTCCTATGTCACGAAACTTAGGACGGCCGACGTCGGGGATGGTGGAGCCGAAGCGATTATTTGCAGTCCGGTTTCGGCAACACCGAGTACATCAAGCTGTCGGTTCGAACGACGGGATTCTTTGAGGGGAAAGGATTTCGATGATCGTGTGGCCGCCCATATCAAGGAGACTGGCGACATGATCAAGGAGGTCACCGAGAGAGTCTACTTGCAGCATGCAGTCGAGGCTACTCTGAGGGCCAAACTTATGGAGATCGAGCTTGAGAGGGATGCGTTGTTGTCGTGAGTTTTCCGAACCCTCCCCTTCGCTACTCCACATTCCAATCCCCACATGCTTTCAGAAAGGTGCGTTCTGGAGGTATGCTGGCTGCTGCGCGCTCACGCCGGGGTCAGCTTTCTGTGGCTGAAGATGCTCTCAGAGCATCTAAGAGTGTCGAAGAGAGTTTGATGGATACCCTGCACCGAACAATTGACGGCTATGAAGCGTGCGTGTTCTTTCGACCCGTGACCCTGGTCTTCGACTGACGCACCCCATCCAAAATATGCAGGCGGGTGAGTTCCGACATTTTTAACGAGCGAGACTGTGATATTTACATCAGCCTCGCAGCTTGATGGGATGGAGGCTAAATTGGACGAGGCCAAACTGACGGAAGATAGGCTGTGTGCCGAGATGTCCGGTTTGAGACTTGAGCAGAATCCGGACCGTTTACCGTCAGCAGCTCATCCATAAAGCCTCCATGCTGAGCCAACTACTACAATCCCTTATCGATGTCGGTCATTGATCATCGGTGTGTCTTGTTTCACGTTGCTTCCTGATGGTTCGGAGGACTTACACAATCGTTGCGGTAGGGGTGTTGTATCATATACTTGTAGATGTATTGCCCAACGAACATCATCCTGTAACTTTGTGATCTTGATCAATGCTTTACGGGATCGTGCATGTTGTCCGGTGATAAGATGAGCGTTATAACTTGCGAATTTTGTATTACAATGGTACGGTCGTAAGCGAATATAATGAAACCGAGTACCATGATGCAGCTGTATGGAACCATCCCTCAAGCGCCATGCTTTCCATCGAGAGGGATCTGCGCCGGGCAGATAAACACCCTGAAACGATTGGAGAGAAACACAAGAACCTACAGGGTTTTTCATTTCGAGTGCCTGAGCGACATTCTGCAGGGCTGGGCCTGGTATAGGGGAGTTTCCAGTCACCACTGCAATGAGTACAATTATGGGTACCATCAAGGTTCGGTGATGAAGATGGCGACATACAGTCGACGACCTCCCTCTCGGACTGGCCAAGCTTATTAGCCAGTTGTTGGTAGGAGAGACCTGTATACGGAAGTTAACTCATCGGACGTCAATTGTGACAGGCAGAGGTTACTAACGCTTGTTCCTCATGGCAGCATTAACAGCGGGGCAAACTGGCTGAGGTTCGGCCATTACAGATATCTGGAGTTGCGTGTGGGGGTGCCGACCGGGACAGTTCAGGGCAAGGAGCCTGGCATTCGGGGAGGCAGGCAAATGCCTTTATACCGGCCACCTTGGCCGTGGGGTGCTCTTTTCATGGTCTCGTGCGTAACCCATCTGACAGCCGCAGGAACATATTTGAGGACGGCGACCCCCTACCGGTGATAGACGATGAATGAGCCCCGTATTGGTGCGTCCACAACATGATGCGGGCTCGTCGTAAAACCGCACCCCTTCGAACGATCCCTGCGCGAATCAATCGGGCCGTCGGAACGGATCTGCTAATAAGCGCCGCACCGGAGATCGCCGTGCGCTGTACAGCCATTTCCCACACTTACGCCCAATCCGACTCACCTGGGGACACGGTAAACTTCAATCCGCTCGTCAGACCTGCCCGTTGAAAATGGTACGTCCAACTTCAGCTACGGCTGTATCAGATCCGTGAGTTATCGTGAATTGTTCTGAACGATCAGCTTTATTAGCCACCAAAAAAGACCAAGGCCCCAAAGGAAGAGACAACCGTTACCCTCGGCCCTCAGGTCACTGACGGCGAGAACGTCTTCGGTGTTGCTCACATTTACGCTTCCTTCAACGACACATTCGTACATGTCACCGATTTGTCCGGGAAGGAAACCATCTCGCGCGTTACCGGTATCTACCTATCGACGTTTCGCGGGACGGGCCGTGGCTGAATGCGCATCTTAATAGGTGGAATGAAGGTCAAGGCCGATCGTGACGAGTCTTCTCCCTACGCTGCCATGTTGGCCGCTCAGGATGTCGCCACCCGGTGCAAGGAGGTCGGAATCAATGCCTTACATATCAAGCTCCGTGCTACCGGTGGAACCGCTACAAAAACTCCTGGCCCAGGTGCCCAAAGTGCCCTCCGTGCTTTGGCTCGTGCTGGCATGGCCATTGGCAGGATCGAGGACGTTACTCCAGTCCCAACAGACTCTACGAGGCGGAAGGTATGGATCACGTCCCTGCTAAGGTCCTACTTGATTATTGAACCGGTTCCGTCGAATAGGGTGGTCGTCGCGGTCGTCGTCTGTGATTATATGTGGATAGGCGAAAACCTGTAACCGTACTGCCTCTCAATGAGCACCATGTCGCTGCACGACACGCAACATGTTCTTTGTTCATTCAAAGACTTGTCCCGTGGTCGAGCTCCCCTATTGAATGTTGCATTGAACGTGACTGAATTAGAAACCACCATTCTCCACCAATATCTAGAAGGTGGTGCCCACAGAAGGTAAACGTGTGCACGCGCTTCGAGCTCTACTCCAGACCCCACTCCACAATGTATCTGATCCCCCTCCATTAGTGGTGGGGACGACCCCACCCTGAAAAACTCCGACTGTAGCCACCATGCACTCTGAAAATGACGGATCAGAGGTGCGTTGAAAACGGGAACTGAGCGTGGCTGTCGGGCCGCATGTGATTCGGGCTTTCTTCGACGCGAACGTCCTCGTGTGAATCTCCGTTCCCTCTCCTTAGCAAACATGGGCCACCCGGGGGATCTGGTAGTTACAACCACCCGAATATGACACCCATATCCAGCGGACCAGGTGGACCATGTGAACGAGCCCACCGTGTCGCTTCCACGACCTTCGCAAGTTCTGTCGACACCAATACTCTGCTGGGGATGGCCGCTGCACTCAATTGCTGGCAACCGCATGGCTGGGCAAGGTTTCGTCTGCTCCTTATGAAAAGTGAGTGGCTCCTGGGATATAAAGCCACCAGGGGTCGAGGACGACCTCACGGCGGCAGGCTCTTCTACTGGCATGTTCCAAAAACTCGTTCTTCTGGCTTCGATAGCCTCCGTTTGCTCTGCTGCACCAAACTTCCGTGGTCCTACCCTATCCCACCTCTTTCCAGTCCAGCAGTTAGCCGAGTGGAGTACCTCCACCGCCTCTGCCGACCCACTTGCCATCTCCGACTCCACCTTCGGCTCACACCACATCCTCAGCTCGCTTCCCCGTGATGTCGTTTCCGCCCCGGATGGCGTGCGCTCGATGAGAGCCCATTATCCTAAGGGATCGTACACCTTTGGACATGACCCGCAGGGAGGATTTTCCTTCTACGGGCCTGGCCCGTCAAATGTGGATTTGACGACCGCCAAAGAAGCAACATTTGCCTATTCTGTCTACTTCCCCTCTGGATTCGACTTTATGAAGGGGGGAAAGCTCCCTGGTGGCTGTAGGTTATCTGTGCTCCACATTTTAACCCAAGGCTGACCTCCGCAGATGGTGGTGACAGCGAAGGCGGCGCTCTGGGTTGCTCAGGAGGGAGCAAAAGGACAGACTGTTTCTCCATTCGCTTGATGTGGAGGTCAGGTGGCCAGGGCGAATTCTACACGTACACCCCGTCGTTCACCATCCCTGGTTTCGAAGAGAACGAAAAGCAATGTTCGGTCCCTCCATTCTCGGAATGTAATCCAGAGTATGGGAACTCTGTTGGTCGTGGCGCGTTCAGCTTCAAGGCTGGTACCAGAACAACCGTCGCCGAAAGGATCAGACTCAACGACGTTGGAAAGGCCGACGGCGAAATTGAGCTGTGGGTTAACGGGAAGAGCGTTATCAAAGTCACTGGGTTGATCCTTAGAGCAAAATCCTCAGGTAGAATTCGGGGGTTGATGATGCAGACTTTCTTCGGAGGTACGTGATGGGTTTTCTCGAATTCGATCCCCCCAATGCACCCACTCATTTCTCGGGCTTCCGCCACGGTCACTCAGGTAGCGACAGGTCTTGGGCCTCTCCAGAAGACCAGGACACCTTCTTCTCGGATTTCTCGGTTGCGATCACCCAGAAGTTGTAGGGCTGGTTACCCCACATTCACTCCCGCACCTTTTACGATGCCACACTGTTCTGTTACTCCGAGGGTCACGATTTATCGTTATCTATATCGTATGTGCTTTCTTCCCCAAGGCGCCGGGCGTCTGTGATCTCAACTGCCCCCGGGTTTTTTGATCGTTTGTCCCCCCCGCGCTGTGTGGCTGCGTAGAGCACATCTAAATAGATCAACCGGTTCTTAAAGCTTAAAGCCTAAAAACCTTCCGAAATGGGATGTGCCCCGGGCCCGCGTTGTTTCGGCGACACGTCGGGTGAGCTTGAGGATTGTCGGGGTGAGCCAATCCTCCGAAATTTTATTTGTTTGATTACCGCTCTGATTGCCCCGGAACGCAACGACGGGCCCAAGGTTCTACTTTGGAGTGGACCGTTTCTATCGAAGGCGGGGCCGTATGTCATGGTGTACGTTCTCCACGGCTGTTGTCACACACCGTGATCGAGACCGCCGATCGCCGCCCTTTCGCCCCTCTCCCACCTACACTGTAAGGCCACCCCCAGGACTGGTTGCACGTCCTTTCTACTGTCGCTCGCCGGTCGCGTAAGCGGATCATTCTCCAGTCCATCCCTTCCTGTGCTTGGAAAATTTGAACTAAGTGCAGAAAGAAGAACTGTCGAGGGGGCGCTTCTATCTCTGATGGAAGTCAGCGGCTAACGGCGGTGGCATGGAAACGGTAGTGCTTGTCTTCTCTCAGGACGAGCCGGCTGCGCCACCTTGGCTCATTCGACCAGCGAACTCCTGCGGAGCCTCTGGTAACGCGCAGTCAGTGGTTACTCGACGAAACATCGGCAAACTTTCGGCTCGCTCTACCGCTAGCAACAAGGTACGCGCCCGTTGAATGGATCGTGATTTTGTGCTGAAGAGCGAGCAGCCTCTTGAGTAAACGGAGAGAATCGAGAAGAAAGGATCGGGAACGAATCTCATTGGTCGCCACGCGAACGACTTCACATTTCTTTACGCGTACTTTTCTTGTGGCGCTAAGTCGCACTTCAGGATAAACTCACGACCCGTTCGATGGGTGTAAGATTTGTCCACTATCCGTTGTATTTCCGCATCAAGGGCCGATCCCCTCCTGGGAAGGGAACTTCCAGACTTCCAAACGGCCTGAAACAAGCTTCGCAACGCACTTTGAGGGGATTCGGCCAGTGATCGGATGATCTACGGACACGGACAAATTGATCGGAGGGCGACCTTCGAACCTTTCACACAAGACGACCTCCGAGTGGGTCACGAAGTCCTGCTCGGCCACTCACGAATCCCGGTGAAGACCGGGGCCCATCACTAGTCCGGTCGCTTTGCACACTCTTGTATGTGGAAGGGGCGGATTGCTCGCCCTGACGCAATTGGCTCGGTCAGGCTGGACGGGGCGGTCCCCGCGACGTTTCCGTGCCACTCCTATTTCCCCATGCCAAGATGCTTCATTCTGACGTCAAGGAATGCTCCTTGGAACCCGTTCTGGAAGGTGGTGGGCGTTGCATCGGGTCCCGACGCATGATGGTCGTGGAGCGGCATTCGATCCCAACGTTTGAGAGTCACGGCATGAACGGTATAAAACATGACTGACTACCAGAGGCTCCGCCTCTCACAATCCCTTCCACTCTTTTTCTTCCCACCAATGTCCGCCAGACTACTTTCACTCGTTTTATTAACCATCAGCGCCGTCTCTGCAGGTCACGGTAATGACCAGGAAGACTGCCCCTTAGCCCACGAGCTCTACCCAATTAAGCCAACCATCGAAGACTGGACCACCTCTGAAATCTTCGACGACGCACTCCCCATCGATGATGAGACTTTCCGTTCCATGAAGATTGCTTCCAACACCACTAGGCGTGTCCTTCCAGCCCCCGACGGCGTCGTTTCTTTGGAAGGATTCTACCCGAATGGATCCTTCACCTTCACTAATACCCCCCGTGGAGGATTCTCTTTCTACGCCCCTGGTCCGGAGGATGTCGACTTGACGACTGCCCGGGAGGCTACCTTTTCTTACACCGTTTTATTCCCTGAGGGCTTCGAGTGGGTCAAGGGGGGCAAATTACCTGGATTTTGTACGTACGCGGTTCCGTTCTTCACATCCTCCCCTATCGCGAACCGAACCCGCGGCTGATATCCGGTTTGGTAGTCGGTGGTGCGAATCTCAACGATTCCCTCAGTTGTTCCGGCGGGAGGAAGTCCACCAACTGCTTCTCCACCCGCCTGATGTGGCGTGCAGAGGGTATGGGGGAGTTCTACACCTACTTACCTCCATACACCGTTCCCGGGTACGAAGCCAACGAAGTTCAATGCGACGTTCCTCCGTATTCAGAGTGTAACCCCGACTACGGAAATTCCATCGGCCGAGGCGCTTTCAATTTCACCAGTGGGGAACGTGGGACTGTGGCTATGCGCGTGTTGCTCAACGACGCTGGAGAGGCTAATGGGGAGATCGAACTCTGGTACAATGGAGAGAGCGTGGTAGGCCTTGGCGGGCTTATCATTCGTGATTCGGACGAGGGGAGGATACGTGGGTTGATGATGCAGACTTTCTTCGGAGGTAAGGGACCAAGGCCGACACTTATGCCCTATAGTCCAATACTGATTCCGATGTGAACAGGTAGCGATCCCAGCTGGGCCACCCCTAAGGATCAATACGTCTATTTCTCCGACTTCACCGTCGCCATCACCAAGAAGTTCTGTGAGGAGAGCGGGTCCGGCGATCCAGCAGAGCATGCCGGTTGAGGTCGGCGCTGAAACCAACGGGATGGCTCACATGTGGGCACACCTCAACTCCGCATCCCCACCCATTAATCTAATCGGTATCCTGCTTCCCCGCATCACACACGCACTGAGCACGCATACTCCTCACCTTCACTCGGCACTGGTGGTCACCCCTCTCTCGAGGTACATCACATTCACGTATTTTATTCTATCATCACCGTTATCAATGCAGACTTAGTCGCTCATTTTCACACACACATACATACATATCAAACTCATGGATCACCCCGCCGGAGGGACGGCGCACATTACGCTTGAATGTTTAGGTATACGGATAAGCTCTTGATAAAGAGTGTATTACTGATATCGGCGTCCATCGAGGCAAGGCGTATAAACCGGTATACGACACAATCACGGGTCATTCAGACCCCACCGTAAGCACCACCCCCCTGCAACGTTTTGGTCTAACAAGAGCAAACCTTCGACCACTATCGATCTTGATCAGGTGGGCCTTCGACACAGCCCATAGTACATGTGCACGGCTCACAGCACACATTCGGTATGGGCGTTGTTGACTGCTTCTTTGACCTTCTTCCAATCACATAACACCTTGAGCGTGATTTGCGCCTTCTCCATTCGATTCCCAAACCATGTGTTAGAAGTTCACCGGGGTCCTCAAGGCCGGCCTTGCATCCTAATACAACCCCTCACTTCCGTCCCGTGCTTCCGCAATGTACACCGTGTTTGTGGGGTTGGGGTAGGATGGTATGGGCTCCAACGGTGACTTCTGCTGGACTGAACTCGCCCAGAAAGCGTCTCCAATTTACCGGGCCTTCCGGTCCAATGACCAATGACATACAGCGCCGGGATCCAGTCCTCATTGCCGCTAGTTACGCGATAGCTCTGACGATCGTAACTTCATATCGGCTACTGAGCGCTGACGAGATAATGACCCCCTCCTCCCCAACGTGTATCGCGCATGTTCGTAGAACGTCACCTGGGTTATGTGTTCCTGGAGGCGTTGCAGGTCCTTGCTGAAACTTAGATTAGCGAGAAATGAAGGAGCTTGCTTCCTTGTCTCACCTCCAGGGCCCACACGATTGTTACAGGCTCATTTTCCCATGCGACGACAATTGTTCCGAACGGGGATATCTATCCAGAGTAAGGCTATACCTTGCTTTGACCCAAGATATGAGGTACAGCTAAGTGCGTTCATCTCCTCATTCGTAACGGATTCACCACGACTCGGTTAGGATCCCAGGACCCATCCCATGGCCACAGCAAGTGAGCGCCTTCTAGGTAATAGGTCACATCTCCAACACACAGCTAACGTGAAAAGGTCATGGTCTATTGCGAAAACGCTGGGGCGTCAAAGGTCTCGTGAGAAATACGTAAGGAGACATGAATCATGTGTCCGTCAAGAGGGTAATTAATGAAGTGTAGGTATTGGGAGCAAAACGGTGAAGGCGAAGAGAAAACGAAAACAACCGGATAACCAAACAAAGACAGGAAAACTAGCAGAAGCTAAGACAACGGTAAAATGATGCTACACAGAAGTATAAGGTGCTATAACAGGGTAAGGTAATGGAGGGTAGCTAACACCAATCCACTTGGATTGGATAGATGGTAGCAGGGATAAGGTGACGCGTGGAGATTATGATCGGCCAAACAAGAGGCGAAGAGTCGAGCGAGAGAAGGGCCGGCGATGAGGCATCTACAAGGAGAGAAGAGGACTGGACCGAAGATTAGGTACAACAAGTGGCGTGATGAGAAGGCGAAGGCGAGGGGGGAAGGGGTAAAAGACGAACTAGCCGCCACGATAAGATTATCAGTCAAAATCTGTACGGGGGGGAGGGGGCAAGCAAACAAAAAAAACCACCTAGAAATCAGCCAAAAAGATGAGACCGAATAAATATGGCAGGAAAAGACTGTGAGGACACCCTAGCGAGAGACTGGAGTTCCATATCTATGAGGGGGTATACTGGACTGAGCGGTAGCTGGACGCCTGATGGAAGCAGCCAAGGACGACGACCTAGTTTTGGCCATTAAATCAGGAGTGGCGACAGTGGGAATCCAACGTTGGTGTTGTTGAGCACGTTCTTCCTTCTCATCTGCGGATTGGGATCGGAGCATCTTCGGGGGAGGACTGCGACCGTTGATGGCGGGGGGAGAGTTCGGCCGAGTAGAAGGAGGGCTAGGAGTGACGCTGCGGGAAATCGAAGAAGACCGAGAAGAAGCCGCGGACCTGGAGAGTGGAGATTGATGGGTCGGAGCATACGTGGGAGACGTGGGGTTGGAAACCGAGGTGGAAGAAGTTGAGGTCGCCACCGACATTGCAGACCTCGGTCGTAAGGGAGACGAGGCCACGCTGGACGCGGACGTGAACGCCGGGGTTGGCGAACTTTTGACGCGGCTAAGATCCGCTTTGAGAGATTGACATTCTTGGGCTTTTTGGGAGTACTGGGTGCGCTGGGGGAAGAGTTTAGTAAAGGTGAGGGGTGTCCGCCGAAAATGTTCACGCTTACCAAACTGGGGAGTACAATGGAAAGTGATCAACATCATTATCACTGATGCAGGGGGGAGAACTGGTTGCTTACCTGCGCAACTCAGCCTCGAGTTTATTGTGGGACGCCTCCATTTCGTCCATTCGTTCCTTTACGGCGAGTTCCATGGATCTGGATTGTTTGTTCGCCTCGGAGTGTGAAACGTGATTAACAAGGATAGCCCGCAGCAGAGCCGCGCTGAGTTGGAGAGCGGTGCTCTGTGGAAAGGAGTACATGTGAGTCACTCCGCGTAACAACTGATGGGCGACGCGTAAGCATACCTGGGTTTCACCTTTGGGTTCGGCGGCGAGCCACGCTTGAAGCTCCTGATACAACATGGAGACCTCTTCTACAGAGGATTTTTGTGCCGCAACGCGGGCCACCTTGTGTTCCAACCTCCTGACATCCTCGGGCGACCGGGAGGTGATGGGTTCCGGGAGCTTGAGATCATCTTTCCGGGAAAAGATATCGGTAACGATGTCCGGAGCGTCAAGGGTGACCCGCTTGAGGGCGGCGTGCCCGCTCGTGGTGAAGTCGATGCGAATGACGCGAACGTTTTCGCGAGTGAAGGTTTCACGACAGAACGGGCAGGCGGGGGAAAGACGAGGAGAAGTTTTGGAAATGATCTTTTCGCAACAACCTAGACACAGTACATGACCTAGAAAGAGAAGGAAAGTTAGGTTGGGAGGGAGGGAGTTGGTTCCGCGTTGTTCCACTGACCACAGGTAATGGAGTGTGGGAGGTTACGAGGACCGTACTCCTCGGCACAGACGTCGCAGATACAGCCAGGATTAAGAGAGAGCATTATAGGCTTTGGGGAAGGGGAGGGGGAGGGGGGAGCGGCTGAGAGCCTTTCTTTGAGCCAGAAGAAAGGACGACGAAAATTGGGACTTGTTCGCAAAGAGGAAAATTTTTGATTTTGATTCCGCTGCCCTCTTAAACGATCATGGCCACCCCGTTTAGGAAGGTTGACGTAATATTCGGTCGGAGCCCGAAAACCCTAATTTTCTTCATAATCCGCCGAGATGGGATTTGTAAGGGTTCGGCCATTTCCCAGTCGTTCACCCAGACTGAGAGAGAGGAATTCCAGGTCCGGTCCAGTTTCCAGCCGGGTTCCCAAGCGGTTCCGGGACTCCCATTTGCAAGATCCATTACCAGTTTGAAGCGGAGTTTGGATTTCGGGTGCGCCCGCACAGCCACTAGGGTTGTGGGCAACTTTGCCTTTCGACGAAACACGGGCAGAGGGTATCATCGTCATCATCATCACCATTCTATGTCATCGCCACTCACCCAACGCCCTTGAGGTCGTCGCTGCCGTCCTGGATCGTCTCGAGGGACAATCCCTGAGGCCCGATGGCAGCCGTGATAAGAGCACTCTTCAGAATGGAGATATTCCGCACTCACGATCTCGCTGTGGATACCGCGATTATCATCCCGTTTACGTCGTTGCTTTATTCCTAAGCCGCTCTCTCGTAATCTAATATCAGGGCGACCAGTCACCATACCGCATCTGTAAGTCCTGTGGGAACCCTCCAATGTTTTTTTTCTTCATTCCCGCCAATGGGTGACGCGGACGCCAAGCAGCTGTATTCCAATTACTATGAGGTCTATCATTTCGGCGGAAATCCGCTCCACTCACCAATCTTTCCGATCATCCTCGAGGCCCTGGATCGGCATCCCTGCAGGCGCCAATCTCCTGGGTTGGAGTGGCATTCTCCTAATCCTCTTCCCCTCACTTCACCTTCGATCTCGGGTACAACGATCGCCAATCGTGGCCACTGATTCGTCCCGCCGGTAACCCGCTCAAGCCAGTCCACAGTCTGGGCAGGATCTGCGGCTTGACCTCGACTGCGCCGCGCGTGAGGAGGATCTAGAGGGGTTTGGGAAAGTTTTGAGTTCAGAATATGATTTTTCAGTTTGAAAAAACCAGTTGCATCCACGAGGCAAGATAAGATACAATTGAGCGAAGTTGCCAGTGCTAAGACGTCCGCTCGCGTAAGCGTTACGCTCCTGACGCACGTCCTACTCGGACTCCTTATCGCCCTGTTAGTTATTAGTATATTCGTGAGTGTGTTGGCATTCATTGTGTTCCTTCCAAATCATTAATATGCTTACTCGGCGACCGCCCAGCGTGGCTCCCACAGCTCGTTCGGGTCGGCGCCGTACAGAAGCGCGTTCTGGCTTCAGATTAAGGCTGAGACAGCATGCCTCGGGGACAGAAGTCCGCTGCGCCCGAACTTTAACTGAGGGACCGAATAAGTTGCACGCTTCCGGGATATTCGGCCATAGTCAGCCCACAGAAAGGACATCACGTCCATTGTTCGATTGAAGGGGTGGCACCGGAGTTCGGTGATTGTGGCGGAACGATGCTGGGCGCAACGGCTCGCGAGGGACCCACGAGGCACCAGAATTACCAAAATTTGTCCGAGTCGCAGGGAAGTTTTTGCAATCTTCCAGGGTGCTGCGTACCGAATCGCACTGTGCCCGCTAGAACACGAGGTGATGGCGACCAGGGGGAGGTGAAAATACGTTTATCACCTTCAGCTCCAAGGCTCGTGCGATATCGTCCAATACCAAGAACTTTGATAAAACGAAACACACAGATAGTGGAAAAATACCATGGAAAAGTTCTGGACATATCCAACAGAGACCGAGCTTTGCGGGAAGAAGAAAGCAGACCGGTTTGGAAATCCCCGAGAGGTTCTCGTGGACGGATGAGACCAAGCAGTGAGCCTGTGGTCACGTGCAGGGAGAGTTTGTTTCCTCGACCTCCACCCCGACCTGCGCAGCCTCCCTAGGTTCGCCGCCGTTGGGTTGGTAATCCGGGGTTACTGTGGCCCGCACCTGTCACCGCCCGGCTCGAAATCCCTGGTGCCTGCGGATCGATGATCACTCATCCGGGCTTTCCGATCCAAGCTAGGATTTCGCAGACAGGGGTTAACCGACTCCGCTCGCAACCCCAATTCCAAACATAGCTTGGGACCGGGTGCATTCTTGCCGTTAGCCCATCGAGAATGTGCGATGCGTTATGATCAGGTAAGTTACAGTCCTCACTGCCGAAGTCGTTGTCGGATAATGTTTCTGAGTCTCTTCAGACGCGTGGCCGTCAAACCTGCGGACGGCGCCATGTGTCAAACTGGGCGGCTGATCTCCTTGGGACGTACCAACTGAATGGATGGTATCTCTTCTCGACCTCGTTGTTTTCAAGTTGCTTTGTGCCTTCATACTCGAGCCTTCCTAAACTAGGCTCGATGTGTACAGGCTCCGATCGCACAGCTTCTTGACTCATGGTTCCATGGAATTAAAGCCACGCGTGGGCGGCATTGCCTTGAGCCTTCTGTGCTACTCAGAGGAACCATGCCATCCTACCAAACTGTTATCTCTGCGTGATTTCTGCCGCAACCTACCGCTTTAGAGTCAGTCACTCTTTCAGCGCCCGCCTCGAGGCGGACGGATGGCTTTCGTTATCTTGTGAATGAGCTCCGTTTTTGGCCCTTCCCGAGTTCTGTGGACGCATGTGGTCAGGAGTTCCTCCTGGACAACGTGTTTCCCAGCCGCTGTTCCGTAAGATGGTGGTACTTACTGATGTTCCGAAGTTTGCTTACATCAAGCGTGAGTTCCCCGTGCTTGACATGACAATGGGATCCAATCGTATCGTCTTCGACAACTAATGGCAGCAGGCCGAGAGGTCCTCGCGCATCTTCCATGACAAATCCATCCAAAAGGGCTTCCATGACATTGGCCTGCGAGTATTCGGCACGCCGGCCGAGCATGCTAGTTACGTCGACCCGACATACAACCCATGGGTTTTTATAGGACAATTTATCAGAATATAGCAGTTTCCTTTATGCGGTACAAGGGCCCCGTGAGTAAGTAAGCGGCTACCAACAAGTAGCCTTGTGTGGGAAGGTCCCCAACCATGGAGCAGACGGGCGTCTGGAGCGGGACCGATAAAACAAGCTGATTCCGACACAAACAAGTCCCCCCCTTCGGTTTGTCCGCGCGCTGAATCCGACCGTGCCGCTCACAGACGTCTCCTCCTCGCTGCCTTCGTTCATCATAGCTGACCGCCCACCCGCCTTTCGTCGAGTTGTGGACTCATGAGAAACAGCTGACCCCGAAATGGCAACAAGCCCAGCTCAAGCCGGTTTTTTTTTCTCACCCTGTCCTCGGAACACGCGCTAGCCCTCTCCTCCCGCCTCCACCTGTATATGGGTCTTCGACTCGACCTCAAAGATGCTCGTAGTACATCCTGATTCGTGTTGCGACATCTGTAACGAGGCTTACGATGGCAAGAGGGCTCCCTACGCTATCGCATGTGGCCATATTTTCTGTTGCGAGTGAGTCAACCAGCATCAGGCTCGTCGCTGTGGCTCAACACTAAATGCTATCCGTTATCTCCAGTTGTCTCCAAAAGTGTTCCCCGTCACACTGTCCGGTGTGTAGGGGAGCATACAGGAAAGAGAAGATAAAAAAACTGCACGTAGAGACGACAATCGTGGGGCGGGATGATATTATCCGGGTTTCGTCACCCTCTGCGATCGCTGAGTACCTGCAAATGGTCGCCATGGTATCCGGCGAAGGGATTTTAGATGTCGATGTCGAAAAGGTCAGCGCTCGTGTCGACGAGTGGATTGCTTCACTCCCACAAAATATGAAGCTGCAGGTAAGCCTTCGGCTTTTCGCTTCTGCATTCTCTGCATTTTGCTTCCGCACCCGCGTCTTCGATCACTTCTTTTTTACAATGGTTCCCGGAAAACTTGCGGGTGTCTGCCCGTTGAAAGTATCTTGTGCTCGGATGGCTGACCAACCCTCGTGTTATAGTCACAACCGGTCCGTCTTGCACTCGGATCAGTCAAAAGAAGTAGAAAAGTACAGCACGAGCTTGAGACGGCCCGAACAGATCGCCTCGCGACCGAACGAAAGCTGGATAGAGTTATGGATGACGTTCGGCGCGCAAAGCTGGTCGAGGACGGTTTGCTACAGTCGAACAGCGATACACTTGAGTACGTTTCTCAGCATACCCTCTTGGTTGTTACTCACGTGACTGCTCCAGACAGGTGAAAATCATCTTCCAGATGTGGTTCGTGCGCTTACATACAGTCGACAGCTTGAGCTTCTTCAAAAGAAGTACGACATCCTTCTGGCCGAAACATCGCCGTCGGCGCCCCGTGATCGTTCCAACTCACGCAGCAAGAAGCAGGATGATCTCAAGACCGACGGAGCCAACAAATCCGCATATCCGGAAGCAGTGTATACCATCACACCCGGTGCGCCACACTCGGAGAGGGTCCTACCCTCTGTCCAGCGAAAGCCGGCCCATAAACCCATTCCAACGGAGGCCGAACCGCGCACAGAACCCCGTCACCACAGGTCATCTGACCAAGTCCCCAGGGGTTTGGGTCTCCGCATTAATGGTTCGAGCCCTAATTGGAGTGGTGGCGAGGATTCAGCCTCGACCCCGACTATGGGATCTAACGCCCCCCGTCGTCACCTCCATACCATGGACAGTGTTGAGAATTTGTCGATCCTGTCACCGCCAGATTCCCATAGCAGTCTTGGACGCCAAAACCTTCATGAGCTTCTTTCGTCATCCGCATCATCCCTTGCCATCGATGCATCCACCCCATCGGTTTCTACACCATCGACGCTCTCTTGGGGGACCTCGATCAGGTCCGTTTCCACCACCAGCGTCGGTGACATGAGCCTGACTGGGTTTCCTGCCTTCCCGTCTGGTTCGAGCCTGAACCTCGGGGTGTCTGGACTCCCTGATTTTGATCACATGACCGCAGCAGATGAAGTGGACGGGTACGGGAGTGACGAGAATGTGATGACGCCGTCCCTCCGGCGACAACCAGAATTGACCCAGCGCGGATACAACTCTGGCTCCGACTCAGGAGCAGACCCTAGATACCAGAATCGCCAGCGGTTCGAGGGCCTCTCCGTGGGGAATCGGGGACAAAGTGTCAGTGCACAATCGGCGACAGTTGAAACCAGAAACCACGATGGGCTCGCTGCACCGCGTCCTATGGGTCGGTCGATATCGGACAACACCCCCGCGATGCCGGTTTCTCGGTCTTCGGATCACGACGAGGAGGAATTGGAGGTTATTGGTCTACGATTCTCCCAGTCCTTCTCGGACGCCGAGCCCACGCTGTATGGGTATGGATCAGCAAGTACACCCTCGTCCTTTGAAGATCCTGCGCCGATTCGAAGCGGTGTACGACGAGCCTCGATCGCCACGCCCAGCGTACGTGGGCTTGATCTGGAAACCGTAGAGGCAGTCAGGAGATCATCGGACTCGCCTGCTCGCCCAGTCCCTCACCGATCTGTCACATTTGCCACCCCTAAGCCTGACGAGCTCCCACCAAAGAAGCATCGTGACCAGGGTCCATACGGGCCTCCCATGCTTGGGCCCCGAGGCGCAGTTGCAAACCTAAATTCCACGTTCACCATACCCTATCCGGAAAACACGAAGGGCCATCCCATCTCGTCACGTCGCGGCGCTGGCGATGATTTGACGCGCAGAGGTTTGGCTACGGTCGCCGCACCCACCCGCGACCTCCCTCCTACCTTTGATCCCACCTACACTACGGTAGGGTCCAACAAACGTCCGTTACCCTCGATACATCAATCGACACCTCCACTGCCTCATCAGCACACGCGGAAGGAAGGGCAGCAACAGAAACAGCCGACCGCAACGCGAACCGCTCCACCACAGCCCGGAAACGCACCACCCGTCGACGTTCCCGCGCAGGCGCCCCCACAGACGAAGTCAACTGTTAATGCCAACGTACCTATAGTTGCACCCCAACCTGTCAACCCGATCCGACCATGGAAGTGGAGTGGCAAGTCAACGTAGGGTCGATCATGTGGGGGTTCCATTCACCCTGCTGGAGGTCACACCACACTATCACTTGTTCTTGATTTGCACCGTTCCGTGGGATTGTTGTAACCCTGTTGTTGTACCCCTTTGATGTTATGCAAGGGTCTAGTATGTATGCACCTATGTATGTACGCGGCTTATATGTACTCTTATCTAGATTGTCGCCACCGACGCCGAGAACAATTGATAGATGCTCCTTCTACTTACCCCAACATTGCTAAGCCCTGTATCCGACGTCTGCCATCGGGCATCGGCAAGAGAAGACGTGCTGATAGCGGTAACCGTCTGCGTCTGCACAGCCAGCTGAGGGTCGGGGACGTGGTCATGCGCCCGGTCGTCGGGTCACGAGGTGCAGGAATTCTGCCCTGGAGTCCGAGGGTGCTTCCTGCGGCCTATGCGCGCTTTTAGCATCATGGGGTGTTAATCACCGAGGTGATGCGCGGGGAGGGTGATCTGGGGATTCGTATCCCCCCTCCACCCGAGTCTAATTCCCAGCTTCTCTTCGGGTTTACTTTGAGGTGAGACGCGTCAGATTCTGTCTCCGCTGAATGAGTTATTGAGATTCCACCAAAGAATGTTGTATCAATATATCAAGCTAGCCTGAGCCGGGTAAGTCTGGGTGCACGTGTGAACCTCGAGGTCGCCGTTCGTAGGATTTGGGGCAAGTCCACCCTCGTTCCGATCATCCGACTGGATAGCCCATTCGTTGGGCACACCCCTGGTTGTGACGGGGCACGAAAGGGGAATTGGTTCTCCGCTGAACTGGGACCTGGCCTCTCAACCGATGCTTCTCGCCTTTTGTCTTACGTTCGCTCGTTCAAACGCTCATATTTCCAGGCGAAATTCGCTCTTCTGGACGACCCGACTTTTGCGGTGGTCGCCGTCAATGAGGGGAAGGGGGGATGCCTGGAGGACGGCCTTTGATTGTCACGAGCCCGTCCTGGTTTCTGATTGAATTCGGTGAAGAGCTCTAGGAGGGTCGAAATGCCGTACGGGGAACGCATCTAATCCGCTCTCTGAGCCTGACTCCCGGACGTACTATGCCAATCACGAAGGTGTTATGGAATCTCGACTTCACTGATGCGTCTTCGCGACGCTTAAATACCGTGGCATATCGGCTGCCTTGAGGTCCCTCCCCTTGGAGCTCCGGCCCCGTAGTGTCTATAACCCACCACCCCTCCAAACCACCCTCGTCTTTACCTTTCCTTCTTCAGGATCATGCTCGTCATCAATCCTGAATCGAGCTGTGACATTTGTTTAGAACAGTTCATCTTAGACGGTCAGAGCAGAGCTCCCCATGCCCCCCGATGTGGACACGTGTTTTGTCTGAGGCAAGCTGGTTTCGACCCACTCGTACCGCCCGATGAACTAATCCCCCCCTCCTCCCGTTCTCGTATTGACTTTGATCTAAACGTAGATGTCTCAAGTCTTTAACTAGACGTGTCTGCCCAATGTGCCGGGATCCATTCCAGCCCAGCGAAGTCATGAGGATCCACCTTGACCACCGATCCCGGACTCCATCCGCGACCAACTCCCCAACGGCCAATAGCCCATCGCCCTCGGTTTCGAACACTGGGCTCGCTCGCGAGTTACACGACCGTATCAATTCGTTCGTTCAGACAGGAGCTAGCACTTCTGTTGCCCACACTTTGACCGAAGATTGCAAGACATTCTTCCAGGAGAACTCCTCCGCTGATGTACGTAACAGCCCCCTTCCATCCGTTGACAAAGCTCTTCAACGTTGACAACGACATATCAAGCATCAAGACCTTTACGTCACGTATCAACTCCTCAATCATTTCCTTCTGGGTTACTATCGGGCCTTCTTCCAGGACCCTGCGGCGGCCGACAAGTCGCTGTACAAGTTCCAGGCAGAGGTCCAGGCGTACCACAAATCTTGGGAAACCAAATACCGGAAATTGACGAAGGAAATCGATGACCTCACCGAGAAACTCCGATTGGAGACCATTGCCAGGGAGAAAGAAGTTCAAGAACGCCACGCTGCGGACACAGCTGCCCAGGGGCTCAGGGATGAACTACAATCTCAGGAGTCGTGGTGGCATTGGTGAGTAACGGCATATGTTATTCGCACCCTCAAATCTGGGTCGCTGATCACTTCATGGGAATTCTTTACAGGAAGGTGAGATATTTACTGCAACATCGTTGCTCCGGCGTCCCAAACATTTGGTCTGATCTGATCATCAGTACGAAGAGCTTCGGGTGAAGTATGCTGCTTTGCAGACCGAAGTCTCAGAATCAAGCGGTGCTCAGGAACAAAGAGCTATGGAACCGATTGGCCCTTTCCTTGAATTTGACGAGAAGGATGACGACGTATCGATTGACCGAAGGGAGAACATACCCCTCAACCTCCCTTTAACCTTCCCTCAGAGCTGGGACGGGTTCGTCGAAGATCACAAGACGTCACCTCAGCCTCCTCCCTACGATTACGTCGGTTCCCTCTCGATTATCTCCACCCCGATGCTCAGAGACGGCTCCCTTCACGATGAAGGCCAGATGAAGGAGCTGCTTTCCGATCTTCTGACAGATCCATCTAAGACCTGTCGCAGGATACTTGGTACTTCCTATGCTAGCTCCGGCACAGGTTCCTCGTCATCGTCGTCACGCCATCCCCAGCCCAGTCCGAATCATCACCCGATCCTTCCTGCTCGTCGATCGACTGTTTCTAACACCATCGCCCCAACACTACCACCACCACCTCAACGTCAACCCTCGCGTCCCACAGGGCCTGTATCTGTTCCCTCACAACCTGACGTCCCACTTTGGACACGGAAGCGATCAATACGTGCTACGCCCTATCATCGCGACATGAAAGGGAAAGCTGCTGGAACCATTGTGACTCGTAGTCTGTCCGCCAGCGAGGCGGAGTAGTGGTCCACCATATTTGCCCTCACAGCCATGATCTGCTCGTCTTCGTTTGTCTTAATACTTTATTTCCTTGTTTTCACCTGACCTCGACGGTTCCTTATTCCACTTACTCTTCTTGATGGGGGGACACCGGATGTATTAGCCACGGACTTTGTCGCTGGATGTACGGTTTAGGATGAGACCACGGAAGTAACTATTCAACATGTGTAGTATAGCTTGTACAACAATGCGATCGCAACGGATTTTCAGGAGTACATTCGGAGTCTGGGGTGGGCTTTCTCAACTGCTGAATGAGCTCTCCCAATCCATAGGAAACACCTGGGTCTTGTTCCAACTTTGCCCCCGTGGTGGCGTTTGGCTCAAGCTCGCGTACACGTGATGACACGTAGTGAAGTTCGCGGTAGACGCCTAGAAGTGCTCATGTATACGTGGTTGCTTCAGGGTGCGCGTGCGTATGCAACAAACCAATATTACGATAATGTAGTCGGCAGGGACACCATGAATATGCGGTTTTACAACGAAATAAGAGTGGTATCCATCCCAACAAAGGTGCAATAGCTCTGTACCGTAGAGGCTTATTTCGTGAAGCTCTTGATGATCTTGGCCGAGATGTGCAGGAAGAAGATGGAGGCAATAAAGGAGAGTGATAGGACGAGAACGATGAATGGGTCACTGCGTTCACAAATGGGTTAGACAAACGGTTGGTCGAGTAAACCGGAAGCACTTACACCCTGAGGCCGGGTGAATCGTCTGTGTACAGTTTGAGCATGGTATTCGATGAACCACCTGCACCCGCTGCCCGTGTTGAGTTGGGTTTTGAGACGGTGCCGCCAGTTGCTCGTCGCCTGACCAGAAGAGGTATTTAATGCTCCAGCTCATCGTCACACGCTGCACATGATGACATACCGGACGGCAGCGCCAGGTGGTTTGGCAACACCAGATGCAGTACGAAGAGTTTTTGGGGCGTCTGAGTCGGACTGACCAAAGCAATTAGAGCCCATACCGTTGCAAAACGATTGCGACCACAGCTTACCATTGTGTGTTGTGCAGGTGTGGTTGTGGATCGGAGCAAACGCTGGCAGGTGCAGTCACGTGCTGCTACACTTTGTACTTCCGGTACCCCCACCATATTGCCTCATGTCGCTGGTATGCTGCTAATTTACGTCTTTTCGGTTCCGTGCTTCGCTTAACACCTACCTCCAGATCCATGCTCTAGTCGCACGAGGGACAACTATCCTCGCCGAGCACCAGGCCGGAAAGAGGGATTTCTCACAAGGTCAGACAAAACCTGAGATACCCGTTGGGGCGACCCCCCAATCTCACCTCCGGACTTCCGATAGCGACACAAACGATCTTGTCCAGGATCCCCCCCAATAATAGCAAACTTACCTACGTTTGGGAGAACTACCTATTCCATTATGTCTCCGAAGGCGGTTTTACTTTCTTGGTTATGGCCGACGACTCTGCGGGAAGGTCAGGATGGTCGTATCTGAGATCTCGCTTCACCGAAACCTGATTTGGCCACAGGAGGATGCCATTCACTTTCCTAGCGGAACTCCAGCGCAAGGTATATTAGTTTCATATATGCCGGTTTACATTCGCCTGATACTCTTTAGTTCGCTGCTCAAGCCACTTCCTCCTCCGGTTCCCTTGCCGACACTCCGGCGTACGGTCTCCAAGGGTCGTTCTCCCCAGTCATCTCGCAACTCATGCACACATACAATACCAACCCACCCTCAGACGAGCTCGCAAATGCCCAGAACCAGCTTGCCCAAGTGAAGGACATCATGGTCCAGAATGTGGAGCAGATCCTGAGTCGTGGCGAGCGCATAGAATTGCTCGTGGATAAGACTGATAACATGGCGAGCCAAGCGACAGCCTTCAGGCGCGGTGCGAGAACCGTCAGGAGGCAAATGTGGTGGAAGAACACCCGTATCTTAGCCTTGAGCGCCGTCGTTGCTGTTGTAAGTGCGTCATCGTATCTTTGAATGTCCACACTATTGATCGCGGTATCGTAGGTTCTCGTTTGGATCATTGTTGCGCAGTTCTGCGGTGCTGGTCTCAACCACTGCCGCTCGTAATCGTGGTCGACACCCTTTATTGTTTCGTTATCCTTTTAGCTGCTTTAGGCGCTTTCGTGTATAATACATGTGTTGTGCGTTCGTTTGGGATGGGGCCTCCACCGAGAATGCGTTCGATGATCCATAAAAGCAGGGTGGTAGCCCACTCATGCGATTGTCGTCGAGATCAAGGCTGTTCGGGGAGAGTCCACGAGAAGACCTTCCCATCTTCCTGCCCATGGTACAGAACCTCCCTAAACCGAGGTCAGGACGTGGTATTGAGGACGGGCATGTCAACGTACCCAACAAATTTGAGCGCCGTGATCTGAATATCCCTGCCCCTCCCAGCGCCGGTCTTCCTCACGATCCACTCTCGCAAGCTTCGGAACTTCCATTCCGCCTTCCCCCCAGCTGGTGTATAATCGGTGTTCCAAGTTCTCAGAGCGATCGTCCCATCAGACCCGGCAGTCGCGAGTATTCCCTTTGCAGTATACTCTCGCTCCAGGAAGGCAAGGGCAGTGATGGGTGGGTGGATCGAAGTGGACCGTAGTTGCAACACAACAATCGGGCGAGCGTTCACGGTGTGTAAGCACAGTTTCTCTTTGGAACACGTCGCGACATTTCCCTTGGAGCGTCGTTAGTAGGTGTCAGTCACGATACAAGATGGAGGGGATACCGTGCTCTCGCTGATAGTGGCCAGATGAACTTCGTGTTGCTCATCGTCTCCGTGCCAAATCGACGCAACGTACGTCCCGCGGTTCAAGTCCCAGACGATAGCACTTCCGTCCTTAGACCCGCTCACGATAATGGACCATGTTCGGCTGGCGGCGACGCAAGTCACCGAATCCTTGTGACCACGCATGACATGGGAAATCTTGATTCGCAATGGCACCCCGTAGCTGCGCACCAGCTTCCAGAGTCTAACGGTATGATCGTCACCGCCAGATACCATGTTTTCGCCGTCCGCGAAGGCCATGCTGTTACAAGGAACGGACTCGATTACTTGCGCCACCTGGGTAGCCCATGTCAACGAGGCTTAACAGCGAACCTCTAAACGGACGAACCTTTCGATCGATGATAATTCTGACTTCGTCCGACCTTCCGCCCCGAGGGTACCACTCGACCCGCTCCCCTGTGTGCGGTGGGACCGAAACCGCTCCTGTAGAGTGTGCTCCGATGCCTCCCATCGAATCCACGAAGATAGAATACACCGGGGACCCAACTCCCAGGTCTGAAAGGGGTCAGGATAGGGTATAATGTTGTTTCCCTCTCGTACCTTTTGAGGGTCGCCGGTTCTGTTCCAGCAGACGATAATCCTCTATGATCCCTTGCTGCAGGAGGAGAGGTAGCGTATATCTGCCCTGCATAGTGCGTTGGGGGTGCGGAGATTGGAAGAGCTTCTTGGGTGTCTGTCCGACTAAGGAAAGTTAAGGAAGGGTATAGCAGACCGGTGGGATTAGTTGCGTACAGTTGTGAATGATCCCAACTGTTGCTTCTCGCTCGAGTTCATCGGTGATTTTATCCAGGTCTGCACGGGTTATGGGTGTAAGACTGAGCCGTGCCACACGAGAAATAGATACACACCGATCGAACCCTCGTAGCTTAGTGGGTGAAAAACGTTCAAGGATTCTGGATCCCGTTGCTTGTGGCCCCAAATGAGGTCGATCCACTCATTCAGATGCTGGCTAACGTGCTCGCTCTCGAGGGCCTGTATAGCATTTCAGATGGGGAATCCTTCCGCCATAGCTAACGCACCTCTCGGTTCAACGTCACGAAGAGGTATGGATCCTGTTTGGCCCACGGGGGCAGAATGACATCATGAATCTTCTCGTTATTGCTCTCTTGTCTCCCAAAGTCGAGGTTAGCAAGGTTCTCGAGGAATCTATGACTGAGTAAGCCAGCGTTTAAGTTAAACCTCTCGTTGCTCGCCCTACTCTGGTAAATTGAAGAATTCCGGGATCAATTCTCTGACATCGCCCCGGATATCTTTCGAGGCAGATTCATATGCCTTCCTTACATCACTGTGTTTTGGGTGTCAGGTGGTTGTAAGACCGGGAAGAAAACCATTCGCACGTGAACAGCCGATCCGGCAGATCCCAATCTCCCCCCTGCAGTGTCTTGAACATGTTCGTAAAAGGCTGAAGCCGAATCATGAAATGGCAAACAATCATCGATGAACTGAAGTGTGTCCCATAATGGAAAGGCTTCTCCTCGACGCTTTCCAGGTTCAAGTAGCGGGAACTTGCAGCGTCACAGCGAGCGTCTGTCAGTGCACCCATCGGTTTCGAGAGACTACGAGTATGATTCAGTTCCCAGCTCAAAAGGGTGGATTCGCCAAGCTTACTCTCGATATGTCTCCGGGGACTTCAAATCGAGGGTAGCAGATGTGTAGTCCTGGATAACCCATGCTAGATGGAAGGCTCAGAAGTCTGCGAAAGCGTCAGAACTACAAACTCACGGAAAACAGGGTACTGTGTGGCGTCGCTAGGGGTTCTCCCAGATAATTGGTTGAGAATACTCAAGTATGTGAACTATGGCGAGGCTCAGTGCTGGACACGGAGGTACGTGGAACGAACATACGTTGCTTATCTCCCGAGTCTGCCATTTCCTCTGGGCTATTGAAAGCTCATCCGGCCGCAACCCGGAGAGAACCTTAGCCCCCACCCTCCCAAAGATCGCAGGAATACCGGGCGACCTTAGTAAGGTGGAGGACTGCGGCTCTGTTGACACACGTTTTTGGAGGATGCCTGATAACCGTTGGTGGGCAACTTGCCGATTTTTCTTGTCTAAAAAGACCAAGAAGAGCGAAATGCTATCCTGGAAGTAGATTTCAATCCTACCACAGCATGTCATTCAATGCCTCGTGAGGTAATTCGATGTTAACCCTACCCTACGTCACGGAATAAAAAGGACCGGTTGCTATGATTCAGGATTTTGTCGTAGGACCTGGTACAAGCTGAGCAGCGGGAAATGTATACAGTGTATGGTGCTCACCAGCGAAGAGCGCCTTGCCGGCCGTCCAACTCAACACTGCTACCTGGAATGAAAAGCAGTTTCCGCGGGGCATAATGGGCGTCGATGACCTCCCCGTCGTCGTTTTCTACCAGGCCATCAAGGAAGTAGAGGTTGTTGCGGCCAAATATGAGCAGCCCGGCTGTTGATATCAAATCTCTCAGGTCCACAACTCGAGCTCAAGGCATTTCCACCTTACCAGATGAATCCACACCAGTGACCCTGGCCACTGTGGTGATCGATTCGATTACATCGCCTGGCTCAAGCTCATGGCGGACCTTCCGATGTTTGTCCTCGGGATCGTCGTCGGCCCAGTGGTCTTGTACGATTGAGCACGGTGAGGTTGTTGTGAGAATGACACATACCTTCTGCCTCTGTTGAAGTGAGTTCATACGATTCGGCCCATGGTGGAACTTCGACATTTATCACAGATTGGACGTCCGGTTCTACATCTCCCGCCTCACCCGAACCACGAGCTGGGTCGATCTTAGAATTTATGATGTGGTCGAAGGTGGGTTCGAGCTTCTTCCTGCGCAAGGTCAGAACCATCGAGGCGCTGCGAGGGGGACAAGGTACGAACCTGACGCGGTAAGGGCCCTCCGTTTCGTCTAACTTCCACTGCGGTTCGGACGTGGTGTTAGCCCAAAGGCCACGCTCATTCGTGACAATCTTGACCCAATCTGTGAGACCTGCAATCTGCCGCTGGTTCTCGCGGCTGACGGTACGCTCAATTAATATAGATCACCCAACAGTCAGGGTATTACCAACATATCAATCGCCGTCCTCCGAAGGCGCTTCCTTTCGGACATCACAATCGTCTTCCTCCAGTCTTGTAATCGTTGCATAGACTTCTGCACCGCCTTTTCGCCCATCGAGCTGATGGAACTTGATGACCTGTGTCTGCTCATCCGCCCTCCAGGAACCAGCTGAGGATTGGTGGTCGGGGAGGGCGCATCGGGATTGAGCGAGTTCTGTGCTTGCTCGGCAGCCGCCATCAGCTGGAATGGGGTGAGTTGAGTCAATGCATTGGGAAAGTCTATGTCACCTCTTCTTTTTGGGTTTGAGAGGCCGAAGGGTCCAAAGCAAGCGCGACGGCGAAGTGACACATCTTGTCCATGAGACTAGTAACCCTCTGGCTGATCTCTGGGAGAGACCTTACGGCGGAAGCGAAAGCCAAGTGAGCGTCGATGAATTGCTGTGTAACCTGCGATGACTTGAAGATTTGTCTGAAGGAGGGACTAATGGGGTGTAGCTGGATAAGAGTTTCTAGTAGCCCTTCCGAGCATTCCCCTGCGACCATCGGTTGTGACCCTACAACAAGATTCTTAACGCAAACGAAAGTCGAGAACGGGGGCACTCCAACCTTCCACGGACAACGCGTCGAACATAGCAGGGAGATCTGTCACGGAGTATTGTAGGCAGCGGTGGAGGGAAGCGATGATTGCAGAGATAATGTTGGGGCACCGAACGATGGTCTTGTCGTCTCCCTTGTGATCCAAGAGGATGTCGAATGCAACGTGGTGTACATCGTCGCTCCAGGCATATGGTAGAACGTTCTTCAGAATGACCCAACCGCTAACCAATTCAAACTTCCTAACAAAAGTCTGACTGGAATCGATGCTCGTGCGCACGAGCTTAAGAACATCCATCGCAACACTCGGCGACGGACGGTCTCCAAGCAGCAGCAAACAAATCCGGGTGAAAGGGACGGCCGCGGCGAACTTCTGCAGCAGTGGGGGGGAGGAAGACAGGAGCGAGACGAGCATGGTCAAAACATGCTCCGCACGCTCCCGTTGGTTCGCATGATCAATACGAGATATAGCCGAGTGGGGTGAAGCAGTTGGACCCGTATCTGTTCGTGGATTAGAAAAATGTGAGAAGGCGACGAGTACGCGACAAACCGGTGTGGACATTCGCCGCGATCATTGAGAGAAGTGGTTTGATGGTCTCGTCTGTGCTAAAGTTGGCTTCGACGATAACTCGCAGGGCATCTGTCAGGGCGGGTAACAGAGAGGACTCATATAGATCCGTCTGCAAGACAAAAAGGAATTTGCGGACGATCCCCATCTTGTGGTATCTTTGTTTGATATTGAAACGTCTATAGCGGCTGGTTTGGACGAGGATTGTGAAGTGTTCTAGGTGCGCGCGTTGGATTTCCGGGCCGGTGCGCGACCACAACAGGAAATCCAAAGCGATCGCCCGATACGCAACGGTATTTACTATCGTTGAGTGACTGTCAGGGTAGAATCGTAATTCAGAAATGATGCGGAAAAGCAATTCTTACTCAGGAGAGCGGAAGTTTAGCCCCAGGAATTCGAACAAGGTCTCGAACCCGGTCATGTTAATCAAATGCGCCTTCGATCGCAAGAGATGGTCCAGGACGTCATAACCACCTACGATGCACTCAAACAGTGCTCTTGAACGGAGGGTAAACAAACGGATACTCACGTAGTTGTTCCATATCCTCTGAGTTTTGCCAGCTATTCCGCAACCCATCGGTAAGGATACTTAAAGCACGGGACAGCTCATGGGGATTCTGGGGTGTCATCGCTTCAGTTATCATTGATACAATATCCACGCAATGCGTAGACTTACGTTCGCAAGTTGAACCAGGCGGAGGTAGACCGCAGCTCCCCCCAACTTCCACACGGCGTAATCGAACCCATGGCTCTCAACCTTCATTACGTCCCCTCGTTGTTCCCATTGGCTGGGGGGCGCTTGCACAGACTCGTCCTTGGGAGCATCGGAAAACTTCCGGTCGCTTTCGGTCAGGAGGCTAGACTTGAGTAAAAACACGACTGAATCCTCGCTGAAACCAACGCCCGACTTCAGAACCTTGAGCAATCCAGATGTCGTGGTTTGCGGCCCAAGGTTGAACAAGTGGATGTTTAGGGAAGTCGAAGCCTCATACGTCAACTGTTTTATCAGTTCATCGGACTGGAAATCTGCAGCATATTTGGGCCCCAGGTGATGAATGAAGCGTGGTAATTCGTTGTCTTGGGAGTAACTTTAGTGATGTTGCGGTTAGATTATGGTGAGACTGACCTAATGGGAGCGAAATCAAGTACGCGGTAGATAAGCACCACTGCATTGTAGCATCCGGAATGTCATCACCAATGACATATGATGCAGATGTCGCGGTTGTGGGGTTTTTTGGATAGGGCCAGTTCAATCCATCGCAGAGAACACCATCGATGAATAGCCCTGGAAGCGGTTTAGTGCGTTTTGGGCGATAGGATAGGAAAGTACCGACGGATTGTGGGATTTTGAGATCTATGTGAATAGTGGACCAATGTAACATGTGTCCATCGTGCCTTCGGTATCAGTGAATGGGGGAAAACGCCGGTCTCCTGTTGCGCGGCGCTCTTGAGGGAAAGTTTCCCGTCTGGGTGAATCTCTAATGATATCAGCCGGACGGAATCAACATCAAAGGCGAATAGGTTCTGGCTGCCGTGTGTTGGGAATTTCTCGACCCACAACCAAGCCTGCGGGGAGTCAGACGACTGTGTTTTCTGAGAGGGGATATTGCCAACCATGTACGTGAACCCCCCATACGGCAGCACTTTGACCCCACCGTGAGAGAAGGAGATGGATGCAGGGGACATGAAGGATATATGGGTTGGCCATCTGCCTCGAGCAGCACCGCGAACGATTTCCAGCACGTCTGGATGCAACCGATCGCCAGAAAGGACGACCGACTGAAGGATAAGCCGGGCCTCCGACACCGACGCTCCGAGCTCCAGAACACGCCTCAAAGTCTTCTGGACTCGCTTCCTTTCGCGAGAGTCTGGTGGCGATGCGAGGAAAAGTTGGAGGAGGGAGGACGCAGTGTTGAGGTCGCTTAGGATCGCACGGTTACGAAGACACTGGGACGAGAGGTGCTCGAGAGCCTGCAGAGTGGCACCCCGGGATTCGGGAGTCATGTCTGTGAGGAAATCCCAGAGAACTCTAATACCCCCAGGCTGGCGAATGACACCCAGATGCCCTTGCGCTGTAGGTGTGTCGGCCTGACCCGGCTGGTAGTAATCCGACAGGGAGAAATTTTGCATTGTGAAGGATATCAGCAAACCCAGCGTTTGCAACTGTGTAGGTGGGGATGAAATGGATGGAGACAGTGCCCTGGAGAGCGATTCGTATCCAACGCGAAGCTGTGTTGCCATGAATGATAGAAATAGATATTTATTTCAAGATCAACTCACACGGAAGTAAGTCATGTTGGTAGCGTGCTGCTTCAAAACCGCGGAAAGGATCGCAAAGGCGAGGCGCAGCTGTTCCAGGATCTGTTCTGTCGGCGGCTCACCAATGTCGACGGTGGTGAACAGGTTGACAAGGACGAGAAAGCCGTCCATCTCACGGAAGACATCCTTCGTACAGGCATCCTGCTGGGCAACCCGAAGGATCTCATCCAGAACTTCGAGCCTAGCACCTACGTCCTGGGCATCCTTCAGCCTGGCAATCGAATTCCTCATCAGCTCAATCAGGACGTCGCGAGCGAAATCCTCGGGCGAGACGTCGTCCTCTTCATTGACGGTGTGGGGTGTATTCGGGAAAGTGGCAGAGAAGCGAGAACTAAGCGGGGTTAGGAGAGTGCGAAGCATTCGAAAGCGCGGCCAAAGGCCAACATGAAGCGGCAGTAGAGAGCGAGGGATTGGGTGCGCCCGACACGCCAACCGCCTGACCCTTGATGCCACAAGCGCGACGTCTCCCACGTGATCCTCGAGGATGAACTTGAACTTTCGAGTTGAACCGTTTCTTGTCCTTCGTCTCGAACTACGACCATCCTCTTCTGTCTCTCACCGGTGTCTCCGCACAATGACCTGCGCTCAAGCCTTCTTGATCGCTTCGCTCGCCTTTGGCGGTGTTCTCGCGTCCTTGTACCCTACAAGCCCGGTGGCAGATACTGTCTATGGTGCTGGTCGCCAGAACTTGGTCGAATGGATCGATGACAAGCCCAAACCCAACCTCTACGAAATCTCTGTGCTCAAGATCGATCTGTACCACGATAACGATGTCTGTCTGGCTGGTCTTCCCTGGTTGTGGCATTGGTTGACTTGTTATGCAGGATTTTGTTGCCACGCTGGCGACTGGTGTTGACCCTGTGAGCCGGGCACTGAACGCCGACATCCCCTTGGATCTCGCCGAGAGCGACAGATAGTACACGATTCTCTTTTTGTGATGCTCTAGATTTCCTAACGAATCGAACCATAGCTATCTGCAGTTTACCTGCGAAGAACCTCCTCTTACAGTCTACACTGCATACTTCTCGATCCGAAATTCACAAACGCAAGGATCGAATTCATCTGACGGAACACCTTCCCTGGGACTCTCTGCGGGTGCGGAAGACGTTTCTACGACTTTATCTGGCGAATATCAGTCGACTCTTTCCAGGGAACCTCTATCCACCCATGCGATTCCAAATATGACTGACATCTCTTGGTTCCCTCTGACGGCAACTCCGGTCTCCTCGACTTCTGAAAACGTTGCTCTGGTTCCTACCTCCGTACCTCCTCGCTCCGAGCCTACCTCTGTACCAAGGAACGCAGCACGTGGGAGTCGAAGTGTGGATTGGAAGTTCCGATTTGTCTTCATTCTTTGGCCTTCGTTATTCGGTTTACTAATGGCTCTCTAGTCTCTCGATCTTGTCACTCTTTACGTTGGTAGATATGCACTGCGTTTTGTATCACAGACACATAATACACCTAACCATACCCCCTTCGGGATGCCATGTTTATCCCCGCTCGACCAATAACAGAGCGCATCCTCCTTGCTGCGCACGTGATCCGAATCAAGAGTTGTTTCTCCACATCGTCCATCACAGTGCTCAGTGCGCACACAACGACCAGCTTCCCCCTTGATTGTTCTTTGTTCTCATACATTCGCATCTTCTCCACGCCTCTTCATCTTCAGACCATCGGGTCTGCGCCCCTCTTTCACAATCTCACAAATTCAATGCAACTACCATCATGAGCGCTGGGCACGGTCACTCTGCATCATTGTCTCAGAATCACAAGGCGCAACTCGCCAATGCCTATAACGAACTAGGGAAGGAGCTGGCCTCCCAGAAGATTAGGGTTGTCGGAAATTATACCCTTGGAAAAGTAATCGGTGAAGGTGGGCTTCCCGTTATTCGATGTCGCGATCAGCCCTTTGACCCCTCCCTCCCTGTGATTAGGAACTTATGGCGTTGTTAGACTCGGGACGCACCGACTCACCAGCACGCGTGTGGCCGTCAAACAAATTCCGAAAGCAATGTCTACAACCCTCACCAGAGAAATACACCATCACCGTCAACTACATCACCCACATGTCATACAACTATATGAAGTCATCGCCACCGAGAATCACATCTGGCTCGTCACCGAACTCTGCTCAGGAGGGGAGTTATTCGATTATTTGGTTGAGAAGGGGAGGGTTTCCGAGCCGGAGACTAGAATCATTTTCGGCCAACTCTGCCTCGCTGTGGCGTACATTCACGGCAAGGGGATCCTCCATCGCGACCTCAAACTAGAGAACGTTCTGTTGGATGAAAGGTGCCGCGTAAAACTAGGAGATTTCGGTTTCACGCGTGAGTACGAACGTGGCACCCTGCTGGAGACCTTCTGTGGTACCACCGGATATGCCTCACCCGAGATGTTGCAAGGAAAGAAGTACCTTGGACCAGGTGAGTTTCGTAATGACCCGGCATATTAAACGTGACTTAATTACATCAGAGGTTGATGTTTGGTCTTTGGGGATCATCCTATACACATTGCTCACCGGCGGCTTGCCGTTTGACGACGACGACGATATTGTGATGCGAGAGAAGATCATCAAGGGAGAGTACGAGGATCCTGGGTGGCTTTCGGATGGTAGGGACTCCACCTCCCCCTGATGGGAATCGTTCATCCCCTGACGCGATCATACAGAGGCTCGTGACTTGATCAAGAAGGTCTTGAACCAGGACCCTCTACAGAGGCTGACAATATCTCAAACGCTCGCCCACCCTTGGTTCACTGCCCACAGACCTGCCTCCCCTGCCATCTCCCGGAAGATTGGGTCAATGGATCTCGCTCCTGAACCTTCACAAGATGTGTCATCGAACGCCTCTGATACTTCCACCGCATCGGAGTTCTTCCCAACCCTTTCCTCTCCAACAACCACTCCTGAACAAGGGTCTGAAGAAGACTGCTCTACCTCCGACCATGCTGCCCACGTAATCCGCAGGAACGCAAGCGATGTCACAATCAAGAAAACCGCTGAGGGCAACGGAAAGTCAAGAGTTCCACAAACTGAAACCGTACTCGAGGAGCAGACACCAACTCTGACTGTCAACGATAAATCCACGCCCCAACAGGTCTCGCGCTCCAACTCTTCGTCAAAGGACCCTCCGGCATATCCTGCTCGCACTCCGGTCCGGACCAAGCGACGCTCGGTTACTTCTGCTCTCTCTGATCACGAGGATAGTGTGATTAACACCCCAGAACCCCCTGCTACCCATCATAACAACTTTTCCACCCTGCTGGACTCTCCAGCCCCAATGATATTCTCGACTGCCGTGGAACAGCGGCTCTTGAACTCCTTAAGCAGCCTGGGCTTTGACACTGGTCAGATCGTGCACTCCGTCCTCAGCGATGCTTGCGATTCTTCGGGGTCGCTCTGGTGGATGCTCGTCAAAAAGGCACAGGCTGCCGAGCTGGAGCAGGGACACAACCCAGTCGCAGAAAGCAAACCAAAGAATTCCTCTTCCAAGAAACGAGCAGGCAAGTCGCGAACATCTGACCACAAGCAGCGGCCCAGCGAGCTCGAGGTGCTCTCTGCCATGACTCGCTCAGCACCCGAGCTTGCGCTCATCCCAGCCACCCCCACTGCTCCCACTTTGGTTACACCAACGACACCGCCTCAACCCACCAAATCACGACCGGCACTGTCGCCGTCATCCTCCACCGACTTGACGAAGTCTTTCCCTTCAACCCCCGGAAGCTCTTTCAAGGACCAATCCAAGAACCGGAAGATGAGAGCGGGGAGCGTCAGTATCATGCAGCGTGCAACCACTGCTTTGGAAGCTGCAGGCTTGGTTAGAAAGAGGTCGGCTGAGGTCGTACGTGAGGACCGGGAGAAGGAGAAGCACAAGGAGGGTGAAAGAAAACATGGGAGTGGCGATGAGACCAGGAGTTCGCACGGGAGCTTACCTAGTAAGCGACCCAAATCACCACTCTCCAAATCGGAAGGTCCAGCAGCACCAGACTACGACCTGGACCCGTCACATCTTTCATCCCCTTGGGTGATGGCCAAACCACCAAAGTCTTCGGAGTCCCCCTCCCCTACAGAGGCAGCATCTCCCGGCGATACTCTGACGGCATTGCCAAATCTTGGAGGGGTCAACTCCAAAGGCGGGAGTGTTGGGAGGAATAGGGCGAGCCTCTTGACTGCTTTCAGGATGTGGTTCGACGAGGGCCGGAGAGCGAAGCGGAAAGAGGCGGGAAGGGCCATTGGGTTGCCCGTCGTACCTGGCACCCCATCAAATGGGCGGGCTCGGGGCGCGATGAAGCGGCGTGGTAGCGGCAACTCAAAGCGCAACACAGGACACCGGACGAAGCATTCTGCGTCTCGGCGGTCGAGTAGTGTGAATTCCCGCAGGTCGTCAATCAACTCCATCGCCATGCTCGAGGGGGGTGTTGCAATGACTCGCCAGATGAGCGATCCAAGTCGCAAGTCTTACGGCACTCATACCCCCAGCTCCGAGCGGGGGGAATACTCCTCGCGCCCTTCATCTGTGCTCAGCGTCAGTGGGCGTCGTCATCGGAAGTCGCCGTCACAAAGTTCTTCAGGATCGATGCGGGCGAGGACAGCGTCTCCCACTGCCAACAAATATCACCGTAGGGAAGGGTCGGGTTCATCAACACGCGTGGTCAAGCAACTCCACACTCCACACCGCACGAGGGCGCCTCCTCTTCATGTCCGCTCTAATTCAGCCGCATCGTCGGTTCGCTCATTGTCCTCTTCGCGCCGCAACTCGTTCTACGAGCAATCGGAGTCCGAAGGACCACACACGGCTTCCCCCTACCGCACACATAGGGATTCTTTCGACGAGACCACTCCTCGGCGCGGCGGAACCACAAAATTCGTTGCTCAGAAACGACAGGCGACCTTTATGAGTCCCCTCACCGGATCTGTGGGCCGCTTGAGTTGGAAGAAGGCATGGGGTGTCGAACCCCCTGGCTGGCAAATGAGAGCCACTCGGCCGACAACCGTCGAGGTCTTGTCCATCTCACCCGCCCCGGAGCAGCCGACGAACATTCGGGACGTGTTTTCTGGTAGACCATCGCTCAGTGTCGGCATAGATGATGATTCGGATTGGGTCGACGAGGACGATCACATCCATTACGTAGGGGGAGTTGGTCAGGGACCTACAGACCGACAACCTGCCACCGTACACCAGCCAAGCCCTGCTGTTGGAGGGTTCTTCAACGAGCCACCAGCTTCCTCCACTTCTTCCAAGACTACCAACCGAGGTCCGAAGAGCAGAAAGGTCTCTCCTCAATGGTTGAGCATCGGGAATACAAGCTCACGTGGGAAGGGACCGGTATCGAGCGGCGGACAACCCCCACAACCCGCTGACGCCTTTGGGGAGACGATCGAGGGTAGAACCTCCCGAAGGCAACTACCAGGAGGGCGTTCTACCGCTCCCGTCATCCAGGAAGAAGATGAGGATGAGGAGGAATAGGGGAGGTATAGACGTCCTACCCTCAGCATTTCGAGTTCCTTTGCTTTCGATCCATGGCTAGCAGATCTCATCGTCTCTTCGCTCGCGTTTTAATTTGGACCTGCATCGTTCTCCCCAGCCTTAATCCACTTTCCTACTCTCCACATGATATGTTCCTAGCTCTCAGTCTCTCCCGTTCGTATCTCCCCTACCGTATATATCCTTTCCCTTTATTACTCTCGTTCCTAAGTTCCCTTTTCTCCCACTTCGCACGTTGGATTTTCACACACGTTGTGTACCTCTAGCATATTCTCTCCTCACCTTTTCATTTCGTTTCACCTCTTCTGTTTCTTCTATTGTAGTACGCCCATCAATCTCCAGGACGATCCGCATGGAACTCCTCGAAAATAAAACTTGCATTACAAAGCGAACGTTACATGGTGTATTACTGTGTATGTGTGTGTGGTGACTACAGGTGAGTTGGATAGTATGATTATGTGGTGAAACGTCGTCGAACCTGCGTACCGGGTACAGATGATAGCTGATGAACGAGTGAATCCAACCGCGAAGAGAAATGAGGGCGTATTAGGAGTTCATGACGTTCTCGACCTCTAGTAACGCTCGAGTTCTTGCCGCCGTTCCCTCTGGAGTCTTGCCACCTATGGGACTGTCAGAGTTCACGTCTGTCAGTCCGCTGTACAACAGTTCCATGAGTTTGTGCCACTGTTTGCCGAAGATATCTCTCGCTTGGACACCACCAACATCGAGTGCAGCTGGAAACGCGACGAGGTTCAACAAAAATGAGGGATGGTACGACAAGTTGTACTCACTAGCCAAAAGTTCTGGTCCAACCGGTCCACTCTCGAGCAGGCCGCGATTGCACATCAACCTCGAGAAGTAGGTCCAATAAATCGTGGGTCGGAAGAATGTGTTGGTGGGTTGATTGGTGGGCGTGATGAGTACGTGGAAGTATACCCTCATAAGGCCCGCCACTCTCGAGATATACTCGGGAAGACCTTCATCCTCCCTGAACCCAGCCAGCTTCGAGTACTCTATCCCTTCCTCGGGAGGCGGTTTCACGGGGATCGGCCAACCGCCTGTACGCTGGACGAGTTTCATGAAAAAGATCTGGGGGAAGCGTTCCAAGTTTTGGACGAAAAATGACGTCACATGTGCGAGGGGAATGGCGCTGCGCTTCTCTGCAGTGACCTCTACTTCCGCCTGAAGAAGGATGGCCTTGGATAGCGAGTACAACACGGCCATGTAGAGCTCGTGGTTGTCACCGAAGTTGCTAGCGTGGCATAGATCTAGCAGCCCTTTACACTGCGAGGTGTTGTGAGTAATGTGACGGATCGGATCCACCAACGAACGACACGTACAACACGCTGGATGACCTGGATATCGTTGGTTAACTGCCCGATCTTTGGGGTTATTTCCCGTCTGATCCTATTCCATCGCATCTTCACCTCACGGTTTGCCTTCACCTTCGCCAGTGGCCCAGCCTTGACCCGCTGCGATAATTGTCAGCACTTTGTGTGGTCAAGAGGTAGTAGAGCTGGTCGTACCTTCAGTAGATCTCGGGCAGTCTCCCAATCGCCAGAGGGGGTTGAGAGACCGAGCGCAACCTGGGTTGCCTCCTTCTCCAACCTTTCCTTGTCTTCTTGTTCTTGTTTACGTTTCTCGGCATCCTGTTTAGACTTGAGGAGCTCCTGTCGAAGGTTCTCTTCCTTCTGCTTCTCGAGAGCAATCTGCTTCTGTCTCTCCTCCTCCTGCGCTTTCCTCTCTTCTGCCTCCTTGGCCAGTCGTTGTTTCTCGAGGATCTCTCTGTGTCTGTCCTCCTCGAACTTTATGACGGCCTCGATCCGATCTCTCGTTCTCTTGGCTCGGGCTTGTGTGCTGTTATCCACGCCCTGTCTGAAAGCCTGTCTCTTGGTAACCACAGTAGCCAGGCGTTCCTCGATTTCCTGCTTCGCCCTTTGGTGCAGCTGAATAAGACGTTCGGCATCCCTAGCTCGCGCAGCCTCGAATTTGGCCCTTTGCTCTCCGGTAAGCTGCGACCGCTCCATACGTGCTGTTCGCTAGACAACGGGTTAACCGCGTTTGATTTTTACGATAGAACCAAAGCAACGTACCTGCGCCTCCCGTCTCGTTTGGTTGGACCATTCCTCGTAAGGGTCATGGTGAGAGATAGCCAGTCTAATGGAAGCTATGGCTTCCGTGATATAATTTGTTTCTTCTGCACTTTTGTCCCTCCTCGATGATGAGCTACTGGAATGGCCGGGTGAGCGGACGTTCGCGATCGGGTTGTGGCGATGGTACGTACACGGACAGTGGAAGAACTTCAGGTTCAGAGGTATCGCCGGAACTGTCCGAAGCCGAGTTGTCGCCTTCACCTTCTGAGTCTGATGAGACCGACGGAGCGCGGAAGGTACCGCTCTTGCGAGGTGACCTAATAGGGTGAGGTTCGGGTGAGATCAAAGTTGAACGTGGGGCGAGGTCAAGTGGTCAGGTACCGTTCTTTCCGCACTGGAGATGGAGATAAAGACCGTGGTACGCTGAACCTCATGGCAGGCGTTGGTTCGTGGTGTGTGCTCAGGATCCAAGACGCGACGGGGGTCACGGTCTTGGAATCATAAGCCACGTGTTTTGGTCTTCCCACGACCGAGTCGAGGCGGAACCACCGTGAGTGTCAAAGAGTCAAGTCCGTGCCGCCATACAGAGATGGTCATGGGAAGCCTGTCTGCCAATCGGAGAGTTCTCCTCCGACCGGGAATCTTTGCGAACAAAAGCTGCGGACTTACCCACCGAGCCAATCCGGCCGCTTAGAAACAGCATCAGGCTCGTGATGCTCTCGCAGTAAGTAAACGGGGCCCTTCCAGCCTCAGTCTCGGTAGCACCGGGGGTATCACAGCTTCCTGGCACTGTATTACTGCGGCTTGCGCATGCGTCTAGTATGACGCAGAGGGCAATCGAATCGAACGGAAGACGGCCTCCGAGCTCCACCGTGCTTCCGCCTTGTTTATAAACGAACGGGTCAGACTCGGATCGGTCTCACACTTTCCACCACACATCCAACGATACAGTCATGTCTCAGCCAGCCGGAACTGCTCCCGCAACCCAACCTAACGTCGTGTACGTTGCCGACTCGGACAGGTCCTCAAGTTCTGACATGCTCCTCTACTTTGTCGCATTGTGAGTTAACCCCTCTCCGAAGCGAGTGCTAAGGTGCTCATCTTTATCAGATTCATCCCGCCCATCCCCGTCTTAATGAGTAAGTTGCCCCACATGCGTCCTATCTCTCGCTCACACCACTCCTCCAGAACGCGGCTGCGGTGTTGGTATGCCAAACCCCTACGTCTGACGTCATGGGATCGACCTGACAGATGCCCTTGACAGAGGTCTGCATCAACGTCCTTCTCTGGATATTCGGATGGATTCCAGGTGTAATCCACTCCTGGTGAGCATAAATCCCGGAAAACCGACGTACACTCATTACCTTCAATTAGGTACATTATCTCAAAGGGCCAACGCGTCCGAATCTGAACCATGAAGGAGCAAACATATTGCGACGTACCAACGGAAATCACCACGACCTGCGCCTACAACTACTATGTGTATCATAAGTACCTAATATAATTACGCGCAACACGGGACGGAAAGAACCAAGGAAAAGATGAGCACGAACAGTGAGCAAAACAGAAAATAGGGTCCGGAAGGTCGAAATAGAGGGAAAAAGTGAAAGAACGTCCATTAAGCGACTACCTTGGGCTGGGGTGGTGGTTGTACTTCAGGCTTCTTCTTCTCCATAATCTGAACCCATTTTCTTGGGAACCAGCCCTCTCGTCCATCCCTGGTCCTTCCTTTCCACCAATCCGTCTCGACTTCCATCCGGGGATCAACCTCGGCGCCTGTTGAGGGATCAAGTTTACCCATGATGGCGACGATTTCGTTCTCCTTCAGCTCCAACTCGGCGGGTGAAGTCGGCTGGAAGGGATAGAGAGCGCGAGCGAACGTGAGCATGGTCGGATCGAGTGGCGGCAAGATCTGCCCCTGTTGCTGCTGTTGTTGTTGACGCTCGGATAAGATCTTTATGAGCTTGTGCATGGCGTATGGGACACCGAAGATGGCGAGGAGGAAGATGACCAGGGGTTTGCGGCTTGGCCTTGGTCCGGGAGGAGGTGACGGACCCTGGATGGGTTTCCCGTTGATGAATTCTCTGAATTCGCCTCCGAGTTGGTTCGAGGGTCGACCAGTTATGAGTTCCTTCATCCACCGTAACAGCCCGAAGAGTCCCAGAACGCTACCAAGAGCATTCCTCAACTGACCGAACTGCTCGATAACGCCAACCATGGCGAAGAAGGAGGAGTGTGTGGCCATGAAGGTCGACTCGAGCATTTGTGAGACACCCGTGAAAGTTTGTACGATTGAATGGAGGAGGGCGAACGTGTGTTGAGTAGTGTTCTCGAGGGTCTGACCAAGAGACTGGTTCATAGGATCGTAGGGCATGGGCCCGTACATTCCCATTCCCATACCCATCCCTGGCATACCGCCGCCATACATGCTGTTCATGCCGTAACCCCCATAACCCCCGTAGCTTGACATCCCTCCGTACATGCTGCCACCGTAGGGAGAGTATCCGGTCCCAAGTCGCGAGTAGGGTGAGTTGTATGTCGAGTTGTAGGCGGAATAAGGGGACGATGAGTAAGGATTGGCAGCAGCTGCTGTGGTCAGGGTCGCTGGCCGTGATGGGACTGATGGAACAGCTGTCGTTGTTGTCGACGACGAGGACTGAGTGGCCGGGGTCGATGTCATGGCGGGGGTTGGAACCGTGGTGGACGTGGTCGGGAGAGGCGTCGCTGTTGACGAGGTATTACGCTCCCAGGGTTTTGGAGGAGACGCCTGCATGTCGGAGGAGTGAGGAAGAAGAGAAAACCGGTTGATGCCGGCAGAACAGATCCGATCCCGGATGGCTTGTTAGTAAGTTACATTGATGTGAGTGCCTACGGTACATACATCCTCGGAAGAAACTACAGCTAAATGCCCGCATAACTCTAGTTAAACACTTCTTCGGTAACAACTCTCCTTACACCACGAGTGGTCGCCGGATAGTCCGAACTGACCGCGGATGAGGCTCCTTGGTCGACATCCATGCTGCTCTCAGGATTATCACCTGCGATGATCCGGTTCTCCTTGCCCCGCTCCCACCGTTCCTGGACCTTCTTGGCCGCCTCGCGACTCTCCATCAACCTCGCGTACTCTCTCTGCATGATGCCCTCGTCCTCTCCCTCCACCTCCGGAAGAATCGAGAGCCTTCCTGGCGCCATGGAAGTCAACGGGGATATATCATCTCGGATCCCCTGGCGCGCCGCGAGCCAACTTTGGCTATTATCGACCCCCGACCCTCTCTTCAGCTTTCTCGGTGCTCGGCCCAAGTCTTCATTGGCAGGCGGGTTCCAAGTCTGAGGAGTGGTCGGATCGGTGGTTCGAGGTGTAGGCTGGACAGAACCCTCGCGAAGTACGGGGAAAGTCGTTACTTTGACTTTGGGTCGTTTTGAAGGAGCGCCGTTTCGTTGGGACCTTTTGGTCGGGGACTGTTTGGATGGTGATTGCTTGGACGGCGACCGCTTGCTCGGGGAGCGTTTGGTAGGTGAATGTGTGGCGATTTCGCCGCCGTCGTTGAGCTGAAAGCTTGGATGCGAGCGAACGTAGCTTCGGGTGGGATAAGGCGGCATCGTGATAAAAGACGCGAATGGAATGTGGTCGAAGATATAGTCGAGTGAGTGGCGTACTCGTTGTGGATGGTGGAAGTTATTTAGCAACCCCTAGAGGCCGTGCTTTCTTTGTCCTATATACTCGCCACGGGCGGGACGGCCCATCTTTTTCAAAGCCAGTCATGCTTTGTCTTTCCCGATGCGGACCGCCCCACGTGACTTGTACTGCTCCCGCTATCCATGTTTTAACTCCCAGCACGGCGAACCCACGGCTTGGACCGACCCTTGGCTTGATGCGATCGATTGGACGGACGTGTGGGGGAAACTTATCTCGCCGCATATCTCTCTCAGGTGCCCCACTGGAGAACATGTGTTACGATTTTTGGATGCCAGTCCCCACGCTGGCCCGTTGGACACCGAATATGGGAAGGGACACCTGGCCCACCAACCCGCCTTGCGGAGCTGGGAGACCATTGTGCTTCCACACCAGGCCGTGCACAAGTTTCAGGTTGTCTATGTGGCTTTACCCGTCCAACCGTCTGACCGTGAACCAAAACCTTTCGGAACATCCGAACCCACGTCGGTACAAATACCCAAGCCGTCCCCCGTTTGTGTCTTCCCCCTCCTCAGCGTTCGCCCGCGAACGCCTCCCCCCCCCCTTGGCCCACCGAGCGCACGTCACCCCAACCCGACCCCGACCACCATATAACCCCCACCTATCATGGTCGCTATCCACGGACGCTCACTCCTGCGCTGCGCGGTCAGCATACTCCGCAGAAACTACAATCGTTGCTTCACCAGCACCCCTCATGCACGTGGGGGGCCCACTATACTCGGTCCCTCAAGCTCCTTCACCCACGGGAACCTCGACACGCCTTTCTCGACAGCGGTTCCCATACCTCCGAAAAGAATCCGGGCCCAGGTTGCACCGGAGGCCCAGAGTTCTAAGGTCCGGAAGCTAGGTCGCGTGAAGTCAAAGAGATACATCGACCTCGCCAAGGATATCTCCACCGTCTTCGTACCCGGTGGCTTCCGCGAGGCTCCCGTCACGAGGCAAGTCCTCCGTAAGATTACCGGGGAAGATAAACCCCTGAGCCGCACGGGCCGTAGGGGCCCCAAGCGTCGCAATCGCAAGTACAAGGCCGACGACGACGCTCAGGCTGGCCAAGACCAACACGAACGATTGGATAACGAACAGGAGGCCTTCGTTAAGGCTCAGCTCGAGTCCCTCATGTTTGACAAAGCCAGACGTGAAGGCGAGTTCGAGATCAAGGAGGTCTCCGAGAGGGTGAAGAGGGCGGCCCCGGAGAGGAAGGCGAGGATGAGGAGGGAAACGGACGAGGCAGAGAGGCTGCGGAAGATGGAGGAGTTGGAGAAACGCGAGGAGAGGGAGAGGGCCGACAGGTGGAAGGACCAGAGGTTGGCCCAGCTCGAGAGGGAGAAAGTGGTTGCCGTGACTGAGCTGGCTCGCGAGAAGGCTGAGAGGAAGCAGTCCAGGCTTCGGTGGGTGTTCAAGGACCAGCAGCAGAGGCAGAAGGACGAGGCGCAGAGACAGAAGGATGAGGCGCATTGGAAGCAGCTGAAGGAGAGGGAGGCTATGCTGTTGACCAACCTCCGGGCGACAGACGATGCCTTCAAAAGGGCCTGCAGCGAGAGAGACCATGTGGTGCAGGAGATAGAAGAGGAGAAAGCCAAATGCCTTCGCGTTGAGGAGAGCCTCCGCCGATGGAAGGAGTCGATGAAGGAGTACTTCCCCGGGGGGCAGCAGCAGGATCCGGACCAACAGCAGGAGCAGGGGCAACAGGAACTGCCGCAACCCAGAGAACCCCTTCCCCTCGAGGAGCAGTTCAAACTCTATGAGAAGAAGTGGGAGGTTCTTCGGTCGGGCGTCGATCTCGACGGTACCGAGATTCATCTCATTTCCTTCTCTCAGATCCCTTGGCCGGTCATCGACGTGACCCCGACCGACCCTAGTCAAATATTGCCCGAACATATCCGGGAGTTCGTCATGCACCCTCTCCGCGACGACCCCGACGCAAGCGGGAAAACAAGGAGCAGGAAGCGCAAGGCGACGGACGAACTCTTGAAGTGGCATTCCGACAGATTCATCCCCGCCGTTCTCTCCAAGGTTCGCAAGGAGGAAAAGGCAGCCGCAGCTGCAGCTGCTGAAGAGGTTACCAAGGTTCTGACCATTCTACTAAAAGGCTAAGTTTCTCTTTTCTTTCTCCTCTGCCAACATGTTCTGGTATGAACCTCTCATGGCTTTGCCTCATGATCTTGTGCCTATGCCTTTCCACGTTTCCACAAAAGTGTTACTCGCCGGCGCAGTTTCCGCGCATCTGTATCTCTCTTCTCCCCATGCCTTCGTCTTCGTTCATCCACGCGTAGAAATTAGTATCGGGTTGAACTATATGCATAATTAATCAAGCCGTCGTCTCTTTCTGTATCGCATTCTCGAGGGCTGCCCGTTCCCGCCTGATCTTCCGAAGGTCCCTCAACCAGGTAACATCTCTGGCGACCTTCTCCTCCCTCGCGCGCTGCCTCCGCTTGTTTAAATGCGACCAATCCTCACCAACCCCGACCTCGGCACCAAACACAGGCTTCTCCTTCTTCGGCTCAGGGGGCGGTGGAGGTCTTTCCCTCGCCCTCCACAACCAGACATCTGTCTTGGTCGGCAGTGAGTCTCCCTTGGCCTTTCGAGCGGATTTGCTCATTGTGGCCAGTCGGTGTTGGATTTCATCGTCGGAGAGGGTTCGAGCGGTGTGGAATTTCTCGACTTCTTGGATTTTATCCCGCATATGTGGAAGCACGACGGTTTTGAGGTATCTAAACAAGCGTGACGGTCGGAAACATCAGATTCGGAACCTGAACGGCACAACACGCTCAGAAGTGGATGGTACGCACGTTATTGAACGAATGGCATTTTCCGGATGAGGAGGGGGAGGCGGCGGGGGAAGCACGACGCCACGTTTGGCCACCAATCTCGGCGGCTGCAGGGCGGAAACACCTGTAACAACCGTAGGTGGACGAGGGTACTCCCGTTTCGCTTCGCGTCGAACGGCCTCCTTGTAAATTTCTTTCGTCGTCAATGGTGAAGAACTATCCTTGAGAATTGTGCGAACGAGGCGCACCGCCGCTCTTTCAGGTGTCACCTTCCAGATATTGAGAGCCATGAGAAAGAGCTGGCGGAGCAAGCGGAAGTGATGACCTTCCGGATTCGGAATACGCGTCACGGGCAATTGACACTCGGACTTGGGCTCCTCCGACTGAACTTGTGGTTGGATTCCAGCCTAGACTTGGATCCATTTCGACGTGACTCTCGATGTTGCTTCCTTTATCACAACCCATTGCTCGGGTGCGCCGAACCACGGATATACAAGGACGTCCGCGTTCGGGGTTGGCCTACTCGGGACGGCTATCCTGACCTGTACCGCCCAGCAAGGGGGCTATGCGCAAACCCCGTGTTCAACGACTCGCCGTCTTTTTTCCCTCCCCCTTCTACCTCATATCATGACCACCGTTGTGCCCCGGAGAGTTCCTAACACTAACCCGGACCCCGAGGCTCCCTTGGTTGCTACCGCAGTGTCGAATACATGTGTAGAAGTTATGACACACCTATGGAATCCTGGTGATGTGGAACTAGTGTCCGTATTGGTGCGTGATTTCTTTTACCCTCGGCTCACCTCCCCTCACTGGTCACTTGTGCACCGTAGACTACGTTGGTGTTTCCCATTAGCGAGTACCTCGGATTTCCCTGACATGAATACCGTAGTCAAACCAACAAACCTAGTCCCCAAACATCGGTACTAAGCTCGTCCCCTGACAAAACAATCAGGTCCATTGAAGATGCCACTGCGCTTACCGATCGTAGCATTGTCGGGGGAACGGCCGTGGGCGGTGGCCGCACACCCTCCCCTCTACCCGCACCCCCTCCTGGTCCTGCTCGCCATGCAAACGATCCCCCTAGTCAATCAATCGCTGTTAATTCCCACGAGCAAGCATGGCAACGCTTGATCACTCTCACCGCCCTCAAGGATGAACTTCCCTCCCTTATCGAGACAATTGTCTCAGACAGTGAGATGGCCAACGTGGTCGACCATCTCCGAAGGAGCGATGCTCAGGTTTTCATCGACGCGATAGATGGGGTGGGTCACCGCCCTCTATATTTTCGAGGAATTGGTTGATTTACTTCTCTTTCAACCTTCTGCATTCTGCTGGGTAGGCGTTGGATGACCCCAAACTCGTACCACCCATCCGAAACAAATGTGTGAAGCTGTTGTACGAGATGTGTGCTCGCTATTTCCTTGTTCCGAGGTCACTGGATATCGAATTATCCCACGATCTAGCGGGTGTCCCACGCTCCCGCGGCGGATTTGCAGATCTATGGAAGGTCGAATGTCGCGGCCGGGAGGTCGGAGTCAAGGTGCTGAGGACATGCGCTAAGAGCGACTTGCAGGAGATTACTCATGTGAGTCGCCGGCGATGCCCTATGTTCTGGTGTACTCGTTGACGTACTGGCAACCGGTCCAGGGATTCTGTAGGGAGTTCGTGACGTGGAAGGTTCTACATCACCCGAACGTGCTGCCGCTGCTGGGAGTAATAATGACCGAGGGTCGGTTCCTTATGGTGTCGGAGTGGATGGCGAATGGGAATATCAACCAGTTTGTCACAGCACACCGGGATGCCAACCGATTCGCCCTCGTAAGTTCTCCGTTTGTGTCCCCGTCGTCTTCACCCGTCATTGAAAATTGCGTGGGCTCCCGTAGTTGGGTGATGTCGTGAGGGGCCTGATCTATATGCACAGTGAAGGGATGGTCCACGGGGATCTCAAGGGGGTATGTCCTAGAAAGTTGCAATCACGTCCATCGATTCAACGGCATTCGCCTGTTAGGTCAATATCTTGATTGATCAAACTTGCCACGCCCGCCTCGCGGATTTCGGTCTCACCACTATCTCTGACTCGATTTCTACGAACTCGTGCGCTCAGGGCGGTACCACCCGTTGGATGAGCCCAGAGCTTCTGGGACCGGAGATTCAAGACCACCATCAGACGAAATATTCGGATTGCTACGCTCTCGGAATGGTAATATACGAAGTTCTGAGTGGGCGCGTACCGTTTTCCGGGTGCACTAGCTACGCTGCCGCTGTGAAGGTCCTGGGGGGTGAACGCCCCCAGAGACCCGAAGGAGCGGAAGGGATCTGGCTCATAGGTGACGTTTGGAAAACCTTGGAGTATTGCTGGAAGCCTGAACCTAGCGAACGCCCGAGCATCGAGCATGTACTCAAGTGTTTGGAGGGTGCTTCAAGGTTTTGGACGTCACCCCCTCTGGTCCCATCAATAATCGGTTCGCTCACACGGGAAACTTCTGGCGTAATGGCTGTGGAAGGCACAGATGAGGGTGGGGTTTCTTCCCCCCTTCAAGTGGCCCCGTCCCAGCCAACGGAGCAGCCGAACCTGGAGGGTTCTGCAGGACCCGTCAACAGGGTGGGTTAGACATGTCCCATCGACGAGTTTTGGTATTAACCCGAGGTCTTGTCAGGCTTCATCTAATCCCATCGGCGAACATCCGTTTCGTGCGAGTGATCCGTCACCTACGCAGCGTCTCTCTCGAGAGACCGTTGGCAAAGTCAGGACGGAACCAAACAATCTCAGCTCGGGGGATGACAGGGGAGAGACACTTCCAGGCCCAACGGCACAACCTAATGCTAAGTCCGCAGCGGGTGGCAGCGACTATCCCGCTACCTCTGCATCAAAACTCTTGACGGTGGTTGCCAATTGGGACGGGAAATCTCGGGATATAAGCCAGGTGTTGGCTGCCGCATTTAAAGCCGACCACTACCTAAGCTGCGTCAAGAACCTCCAGGCATGGAATGTAGAGCCGTCATTGTATATTAACAATTTGGATAAGGTCAGTTCGCACCCGATCTCAGCGCACCCCGCTTGGTCCATAACGATTTGGCGGCAGATCATCGACACCCTTCCGACCAACTCAGAACTGCAAAAACAATGCATACGGGCGTTAAGAAAGACGTGTGGTTTATACGGAATCCTTCCCGCTTGCTATGAGATTACCTTCGCGCTCAGCAAGCACTCCCTCCGACGACCATTCGCGTCTGGAGGTTGCGCTGATGTTTGGAAGTATTGGGATGAGAAGGGTCAGGTTTTCGGGGTCAAAAGCCTTCGCACATACGAACATGATCCTGTTGAAGAGATTAACCAGGTGGGAGATTTCATCATTTACAGCTGGACTGGGGTTGACCGACGGCCCTTTGCCTAGCAATACTGCAAGGAGGTTGTAGTGTGCAAGCGAGTGAAGCATCCAAACATCCTGTCCATTGAAGGCGTGGCGCCCAAATTGTTCGAATTCTGCATGGTGTCTCAGTGGATGGCGGGTGGAGATATGCTGAGATACATTGAAAGGCACCCCGATGTAAACCGCTTGGGACTGGTGGGTCTAATTCATTGACAATCTGATTCTCCGCTCACTTGTCCGTAGTTGATCGGGGTCGCTCGTGGTCTCGGCTATCTGCATGACAATGGAGTCGTCCATGGTGACCTGAAAAGTGTACGTGGGGTTTGCTCTGCCGCTATTGTCAATTGACATGCCAACTTCCCCAGGGAAATATCCTTATTGATGCGAAAGGCAGTCCTCGCCTCTCCGATTTCGGCTGCTGCTCGATCACGAAGGATAACGACTCAGTTAACGCTTCGACCCCCGACCATGGCGGGACGCTTCGTTTCTGGGCCCCGGAGCTATTTGAACCCAGAGACGTCACAAGTAGGAGGCCGACGAATAAGTCCGATATGTACTCGCTGTCGATGGTCATTGTGGAGGTACGCCTATTTCCCAAACATACGATACGTGCAGATTCTGGACGTTTTCACTTCCAGCTCGTGACGGGCAAGAAACCCTTTCCGGAAGTTACGGTGGACAATATTGTCATCCTATCGGTCTTAAAGGGCAAGCGGCCATCGACGCCTACTTGCTTTGAAGCCCCAGGAATGTCGCGGGCGGTTTGGAAGGTCGCGAAAAAGTGCTGGCGCCATGAAGCGAACGAACGACCGGAGGTCAGCACCGTCCTCCTGCATCTCGAGGACATCGCCAACACATATGGGTGCGCCCACGATGCATGCTCCTGTTCACCATGGGAGTTGGTTGACGGAGTGGATGACAAACGAGCACCTTTCTCGTTCAGGCGACTCTGGCGGGTGGTTTTTTGTAAGTAACCCCCCCTTCGGATCCAAGGACTTCTGTATACGTGATGTATCCTATATACTTTGCCCACCAGTTTCTCCGGGGTAGAAGCACCTGCAACCGTAGGTAGGCGAAGGTGCTCCCACTTTGCCTCACGCCTAACGGTCTCCTTGTACCAACGGTAAAGCTTTTAAGGGGTACCCCTCAGAATCGTGCGTACGAGGCGCACCACTGGTATTTCATGTGTTACATTGCAGATATTAAGAGTCACGAGGGAGAGTTGGGGTGTGTGATTCGGAACACGCGTCGCAAACTCGCGACGGAACGGACTTGTACATTTCGATGGAGGTAGAGGATACAGAGAGTGCGATGCACTCTAGCACTAGTATTAGGGCTACAAAACCGAAGCATCGCTTCGGTATTACTCAGGTATAATCCTGAGTCCTGTAAAATAAATCACAGTAAGTTAAGAATAATTTACTTATTCTGCTCCAATAAGGAGTGGATACAATCCGTGTTGTTCACCGAGACCGTAGGTGAAGGTCATGCGTTCAATGATAGAAGGGCCGTCATCGGGACTCAACTCAAGCTGCAACTCCGGTGTCAGGCGGGCCGATCACCCAGGTGAGAACACGCGCACCAGGGAAATAACGTCATCAAGAAGGTGCGCATGACCGACGGCCATGCCGAACCCCATAGGATGGTTGACGTTTACGATGTGGATGTGGAAACGATCTGGGCGCCCCCCGGGTCAGTAAGTGGTAGCTGAGGGAGGCGAGGAGACGCACAGTACGATGGTTGGTAATGGATGAACATCCTCAAAGATATGTCCTTCCCGTCGTTGTTCCAGCGGGCTTTGACGATCCTTATCGCCTCATCCTTGATGTTCCTGAGAACTGGTACGTGTGCTTTCCTGAGATCGCGGAGACTCCTTATGCCGTTGGTAGTGCAGAGAGCCAGGAGATATAGATCGGATACCGTCTCGAGGTTCCACTTCATATCCGGGATGATCATGTACCCGAACGAGCCAGAATCGTCGCGATGAAGGACCTTATCTCCCTCTTTCCTCCCTGCGATGATCTCGTCGACCCACTTGGTTCGAGAAGGGGGGAAGGCGGCGATGAAGGGTTTCACCACACGTTCGTAGAGATCAGGTGTCTCTTGGACAAGAACGATATCCTGCTTGGAATACTGCGAATGACCGATAAGCATCGATGGACAGGACGAACTGCCTGAAACCAAAACACAGACCTTGCGAACGTGGACTTCTGTCGCAGGGAAGATGACGTTTATCTTGATATCTCGGACGGACTTGAGACGACCAAAGTACCAGGAGTACTAATCGCAGGTGTTATCAGAAGGTACCCTCAGATCTGAAAGGATCGATGACCAACAATGTCGTTGTGCTCGATCTTTTCCACATCGTGGACGATCTGAGCGAATTCTGTAGCGGATGCCTCAGGCAGAGCCGTTTTCTCTATCCGAACGATCGCAGGTTCGTGGGCACCCTCCGTGTTCGGGAGGGTTCCCAAGAACACGATCGCGTGCGACACCGGGTCTGGAGAGGATGTGTCAGAGCTAGTAGGTTCACGAGCGCCTCCTCTGCCCACCCTGATTCAAAATTCGCTCGAACTTGAAGGTTTTCCAGTCCATCGATCGTGGCCGAGCAGGATAAAGCCTCGATAACCCGATTCGGCTGCATCATTGAGCTTTCATCACATGACTAAAACACGCGCTGTTTGCGCATGTTTGTTCGGTGGGTTTGTTTCGGTTAATCGTTAGTTGGAAGCAGGAGTGCTGCACGCTACTCAACGGGCACTCTCAACCTTACGGCTGGTGCCGAAATGACTGCACGCAAGACACGAAGCACGCGAACGCAGAAGAAGACAGACACAGGTTCTGGGCTTCCGAGTCCTCCTTCTAGCAGTGGCGATGGCAAACCTGGTGATCGCAATGCCGCTGGGCCAAGCTCGGCAATGATCAGCCCGCCTCCAGAGGAGAATGGGGACCACAGATCTAAGGTGAGGCGTCTCTTGTTCATCTGACGCATGTATCTTATCTCTACATTTCTTTACCTTCTAGTCATCTGGTATGCTCGTGTTCACGCTGCGTCTTGTGCTGCGTATTGATTACGAGAAAATCAACAGCCTTTGTCGAGGTATCACCTCTAAAGCCTGCCTCAAAGCGAAAGAGACTAGCGTCTACATCCTCTCTGCTAAACCTAACCGGAGATCCCACCACCACCACAGGCGACCCAGTTACTCCAAATCCCAAAGCGCGCAAACAGTCACGGCGAAGTAAATCGCCACTTTTGTCTGACGAAGACTCGGACTCCCCCATTCACGACTCTCCGACTAAAAAAGCGACCACAAAGTCTCCTCACGCCTCAAACCCACGGGCTGATTATTTACCACCCGTCCCTTCATACGCACGGCACGTCCTCACCACCAGGAATCGAAGATCAACTACCCCCATACCTCCGTACGAACCCCCGGCCGATCGTTTCACCCCACCTCGCGAAATCATTGTCCAACCCTCCAGCACGCAGAAGAAGAAACCGCGACAAACGAAGAAGAAACAACCCAAGTTACAGATTAAAGAAGAGCCTCCTGAAATTGACCTCACCGCGCCAATCCCCCCTCCTTCACCCACAGATGACCCCCTTTTACTTCGTGGACCTCCCAGGAGCAGTAGGTCGATATCGTTACCGAAGCAATCGAGAGGAACGTCTCCCATACGTTCCCCTGAACACCGCGAGAAGACCCCGTCTCCCCCCCACGAACCCCAAACGCTCCCCACTTCTAGCCCATGGACTGAAGTCAATATGGACAACGTGGATGCTCCTCCTATACCTTTTACTTCGGATTCGATGACACCCGAGAGCCCTGAAGTGCACCCCGAAGAGCCAACCTGGCAGGAAGGACCTTCGGGGTGGACGGACTCGTCCGATAACGAAGAGCCAACATTCGATCAAGAGGGAGAATACACCGGAAAATTCACCTCCTATGTGGTTCCCACAAAGCCTGACCCACCGACGACGGTCCAGAGGGAACGTCAAGAAGCTTGGGGTCGCCCCATCAGTCCGTTTCCCTATCCTACGGATCGTAAATCCCGGTGGTCCTCACCACTTACACCTGCAGAAACCCAGGAAGAGCCGCGCGGGGAGACGCAGGAACCTGGAAAGGGACCAGAGACGCAGCCGGCGCTGGACGTCGCTGACCTGACAACAACTCCCCGCGATACTGAAGAAGAGTTGTTTGGTCCAGACCAAAACACTGCACCTGAAGAGGCAACTGCTTCGCCAAACGCCAATGCAAACCGTCAGGTGTTAATCCCTGCCACTATCCAACCAATGTTCGACTTCGACGGCCTGTCATCCCCTGACCACAGTTACGAGACGCCTATACGTCCTCCGAAAGGGGAGCCCGTTCCGTTTATCAGGGTTTTCCCCAAGAGGCCCTCCACCTCGAGCAGCTCAAAGATACAATTCCCTCCGCCACAACATCCGTCCATCTTTTTTAGCCCTGCGCGTAACGTCGTGGACCTGGAACGAGACGAGGAACGGTTTGTTGATCGCGCACTATCTCAGGCTCCAGAAGACGACGACGAGGACAACAAAACCGTCGAGCTTTCTCAACAGTCGCTCCACCTGCAGCAGCTTGACGTTCCAGAGGAAGATACGGAAGAAGAGGATGATGAAGGTGTGGTCGACCTTGGCGTGATAAAGATCAGCAGCGAGGACCCGATGGCTGCCGCCAAGGCCGCTGCAATTCTAAAACTCGTAAGGCATTGATATGCTGGCTGTGAACAATCCACTGACGGGTTGGTACAGCACGATTACGATCTCGTCAAACGTGCGCACAGACGGAACCTCATTGCGTCAGGGATCTCGAGGATGTCACCGCGTAGACGCCCCAAGGGAGACTCAAGAGACGGTTCTTTCGTCAGGCCAATAAGTCCTGCGGTCATGCCTGAACTTATCCGAGAAGCAGAAACCGAGTTGGAGAAGTCGTTCAGTGGGAGTGGGCGATTTACAACCCCCATGCGGACAAACCTCTCCGCGGTGTCCACTTCACGATCCCGATACATCGATCCAAGCCGGTTGTTCGACCCGACGGGACCGAGAGAATGGGCGAAGAATGATTGGAAGATCTTGGATGCTTGTTTCACCGACGAGCGACTGGATGTAGCGGAGAAGATGGGTATGGTTGAGGGGTCTCTGGCAGATGTCACAGATATTCGATTAGACGACGTCGTGAGCCGTTTTGTGGAGGTTATCGGTGGGGATGCCGCTCTTGCTGGTCTGGGTCCTTCATGGATGAGGTTGGGTTCCTGTTCTTCTACCTTTCAAACACGAGCTGATTGGTTTTGCAACACAGGAGGGATATCCTGAAACGGGTTCGCGCTTTGGAAAAGAAGCAGAGAGCAGGAAAGGGCGCCCCTGGGACGCCTCGTAGATCCCAGACACCGTTTTCCGAGTCGGGGCATATGGAAGTCCCAGACTTTACGCCCATCGGGCCTCGGCGGGTTGCTGACCGATTGGACGAGGGAAATCCCAAGTTACCCCCAACGTTACTGGCACCGCGATACTCGCACCTCATGGACGAAGCCGTGTCAATTGGCCGTGGTACTGGCGGAGAACCTTCGGGTTCATCATCCGGGGTTACTGTCAAGGCACCACCGGACTCCCCAAGTCTGTTCAGGCGGTTAACCTCCCCACTGTTTTCCTACCTTCCCCTCATGTCCAAGGGCACGTCTGGAGAATCATCCAAGGACGCGGACAAGTCCGGCCTTCCGTTACCTCCACCCGAACTATTCGAGAAGGAGCGTGGTACGATCGTCACTCCCGCAGCGAAGCTCCCTCCGAAACCCCCACACCCGAAAGACCAGGTTGAGCTGCACGCTGTACCTTCAAAACCTTCCATGATCCCCAAGCCAAAGATGCAGCCAAAGCGGTTGGTCGACCTTCGACCTGCACCATCGAAGCCCTCTCCCGAGCCGGTCACGAGGAGTCTTACGAACGACAGGAGACAGAGCGGTGGGAGCGTGAAGGACCTGGTGAAGAGTTTCGAGACACTCGACGAGAGCGTTTCTAGTTTAAGGTCGTCCACGAGGAGCGTGCAGAGCGTCAACGAGTGGAGGGCTGAGAGCCTTGGGGCTGGCTCTAAAGGCGAGGGGAGTAGCAAGCCCCAATGGAAACCGTGACCGTTTCAGCGTTTTATCTACTTTTTATGATTGGATTTATTTGGGTTTACCTTCTTGTTTCTCTCTCTCTCTCTCTCTCTTTTGCCTGGATACTTTATCATACTGTCGATTATCTACTGTGTTTTCCCTTGCTTTCTCTCTCTCATAGGCCCCGAATAATAGCGGTTGACCCGATGTATGTATTATTGATTTACTACTTCTTGTGTTATACTCATGTCCGCATACCGCTCACCCTCCTCTCTACCATGTAAGACTGGTCGCCGGCTAACATTCGCTTTGGGTAATTTTTGATCGGGACCGGAGGGAGTGTTCGTGTGAACGGAAGAACCCAAAGTTCATTTCAAATACACGACCCGCCCGCACCTCCTTCCCACCTCTACGATGTCAGCCTCGATGAAAGCCTACCTAGCCGAGAAATACATGTCCGGCCCCAAAGCCGACGCTATCCTCGCTCGCACGACTACTACAAAGAAGAAGAAGCGAAAGGCTGGCACCGTTAATTCAACTGGGTCTGGTTCTGGGGCTGGTCCTTCGGGGTTTGTTATCGACGACGACGCTTCCTGGGTCGCGCCTCCCAAGGATGAGGAGGAAGACGATCTCGAGGACGCTGTGGTCGTTAAAGACCGAAGCTTTAAACGACGCAAACTCGATCTACCACACGGCCAAAGTGGAACCACCAAATCTGAAAGTGGCGAGGGTGGCAGTGGGTGGACGACGATCCGAGAGGGTGAAGGTGGTTCACCTCCCCCCACCGTCGACGAATTACCCCAAATCGCAGGCGTCGTGGAAGACGCGGCGCCGACGGTATCCGGTGGTCTCCTGACCAAGGCCCAGCTTCGCAAGAAACTAGGGCCGAAACCGTCAGACAAGGAGAAACGGGCGGAAGAGTTGGAGGAGCATGCTCGTCAGCAGGAAACAGTGTACCGTGACGCGTCAGGTCGGAAGATCGACATGAAGGCGGAGAAGGCGGAAGCGGCGCGACGGAAACGGGAAGCGGAGGAGAAGGAGGCAAAGAAGATGGAGTGGGGTAAAGGTCTAACTCAGCGCGAGGAGAAGGAGCGGGAGAGGGCGATGATGGAGAAGGAGAAGCACAAGGGTTTCGCGAGACATGCAGACGACGCAGACCTCAACGAGGAGCAAAAGGCGAAGGAACTGTGGAATGACCCTGCCGCCGCTTTCATAACGGTACACCCCATCTATTATTTTTCTGTTTTATCCGCCCAAATATCTGACGACCTTACAGAAGAAACGGAGCAAGGGCCCACGAAGACCGGAATACACAGGCCCGACACCTCCGCCGAACCGGTTCGGAATCAAACCCGGATATCGGTGGGACGGAGTGGATCGAAGCAACGGCTTCGAACGGAAATACTTTCAATGCCAAAACGAACGAAAACGTCAAGGGGCCGAAAGTTATTCGTGGAGCGTCGATGACATGTAACGTTTTCAATATATACACTTATTGGGTCACCGGGCACTGCGAAAAATTTCGATTGGATGTCCTTATTCACACAACCGCTCTCAAATGGCAAATACGCATACAGATCGGTCGACAGCAGAAGAAATGGGAAACAGAGAGAATGCAGGATAAATTATACTCGGAGACGACAGCGATTAGGAAACGGTAGTGTAGTTCCCTAAACAGACCGCGGTCAACCACCAAACCGGTTTCGGAGAAGATGAATACTTACAGATACGGGCCTGCCAATCGCCTGAACCAGTTGCCAACACGCTTCCGGCAGGGCTGAGGTCAATTGAGATGACTGGAACAGAAGACTGTCAACGCGAGCGCGACGGGGTCGGATCGGGCGGGGATAACGGACCTGAGTTCTTGTGGCCTTGTAACATCAATTGGACGATCGCAGACTTCGCGTCCCAGAATTGAACTCCGCGGTCTTTCGATCCGCTCACGACCCACTGTCCGTCATGCGAAACAGCGACGGACAAGACGTAGTCCTGTACCAAACGTCAGACACATCACAAGTCCGCACATTCAGAACTTACCTTGTGGCCAGTAAAGTTCATCGTGCACGCGCTGTTGCCCTCGCGAGTACCGACATCCTTCTTCCCGTTCAAAGTATCGCGTTTCGGTCCACCAGGAGAGTTTGGTCGACCGCCGGGTCCATTGGCCAAACGAGAGACGTCCCAGTACTTGAGCGTCTTGTCCAGACTGCCGCTCACCAACCCACGTGCATCAGGGGTGAACGCCACGCTGTATACACTGTCCTTGTGACCTCGCAGCCTCTCCAACAATTCACCAGTACGAGCGTCCCAGATGCGTACCACCTATAAGGCGTGTATTCGGAATACAGACCAGGAAATAATCAGAGATCACGCACCGTATCAAGGCTTCCCGCGGCTACCAGTCGTCCATCACTGCTGATAGCCACACTAGTAACCCCAGCATCGACATTGTCAGGAAGGTCTGTGATCGCAAGGGTCTTGGACGACCCATCAGTCATATCCCAAATCCTCGTCGTACGATCACCCGACCCAGATACGATCAACCTCCCGTCCGACGAGAAGGCGAGTGAATAGATCTCCTGGGTATGACCCTGGAACGTATTGCGGATTCGCTTCTTGGCAATGTCCCAAATCTGGAGTAGCAAGGGCCCCAGTTAGTCAAGAACTCGGACCGATGATGAGCGCCAGGATGAGAGGTCTAGCACTCACCCGGATCGTCTTGTCCTCGGCCCCAGTGGCGAGAAGTTTGCCGTCTGGGCTAAAGCAAACACTCCTAATGTAAAGATCGTTCGTGTTATCCGCCGTTTCATCGACCAAAACGCTGTGCAAGAATGGCAGTCAGCTTCAGGGGTTCCGATGGCCAACATGCGCCAAGGGAACCGAACCATGTTTTGGCGCCAGTCTTAGTATCGTAGATCTGGGCCGTCTGATTGCAGCCCGTCGCCAGATACTTGCCATCGGCAGAAAACCGGACACAACAAACGACACTAAACGCGCAAAATCAATCATTAACCCGGGAATTCCTGTTACGGAGACGACCAAAGGTACGAAACCACCAACCTCTCATGGGCTAGGGTGTGAACCAAGCTAACGTCCAGCACTCGTTTGGCTTTAGGGTTGAACGCAGCAAACCAATCGCTACCTTCCTTTTTCAATTCGGGGGGCAACGTGGCTGGGTCAAGATCGTCAAGAAACAGAGAGGGCGTGCTTCCATTGGGCCCGGCTACAGGAATACAGCGAATCAGTAATCGAGAACGTGGTTTGTTGTAAGTGCAGGGTGATATTCAACTGGAGATCAACGCCGTGGAAGAACCCGGTCCGGATGGGGGATTGGGAAGATCCGAAGCACTCGTGGGGCCGTGTACGGGAGTCGTGAAGGGTGCCAAGTTTTGCGGAGGTCCAGGTGGCAGCCTGCTTGAACCAGGTTGAGGGTGAGAAAGATTTGGAGAGAAAGGATCTATAGACGAGGTAAATCCAAATGAACAGGAAGGAAGGACGTTATGGGGTAAGGGGTGTACCAGGTCTATCCTTCATCCTCTCTGTTTTAATGCGTTTTGCGTCCCTCTGATCTCGTTCTCTGTCTCTGTCTCTTTCGGACCTCTCGCGCTCAACGCGCTCCCTATCTCTGTCCCTATCGCGGTCACGGTCACGATCTGGGACGTCCCTACCCCGGCTGTAATAGTTATCTGGGTATCCAGCGGTAGGAGGGGGTCCGGCGGTAGGGGGTGGCGGAGGTGGTTGTTGTACCTGCTGCTGCTGTTGTTGCTGCTGTTGGTGTTGTTGCCGGGCGGTGGTTAACTCTGACCGGAGCGAGCGGATTTCCTCCTCATACTGCTGACGAATCTCACGATGTTGGTTTTCGAGCTGATAGAGCGCCTGGCGGACGATATTCAGTTCATTAACCTGCGCGGACACTGTCGAGACACGTTAGAACACGACTTTTCCCAGGCGCGCGGGAATGCTGAAAGGGACTCACGACCTGCGTCGGCCTCTTCCTTTGCGCTTCGGAGGATAGAGGCGTCCTGAAGGATAACGTCGAACTCCTGACGAATGGCATCGAAGGAATCGTTGAGGCGTGCGTGGCCACTCGAGAGGCCGACGGCAGACTGTTGGACAGGCTGATTTGGAGCACCCTGGGGTTGCAGCTGCTTGTGCTGTGGAGGCAGATTGCGACATGTCAGACGAGAGGGGTACTAGGACGAGAACGAAGGAATAGGCACATTATAAACGCTGGTCATGTAACTTTGCGGGGAGCAGGAGAGGGGATGGTAGGAAGCCGGGGCAAAGGCAAAGGAAGCAGAGAGGCAACAGACGCAACCACAGTCAGGTCCACACTGGTGCCAAACCGCTGGGCCCATTCAGCGGAGTCTGGATCTGGGATCTCGCTCAATTTCTCACGATTGTTCATCCTATCGACGTCGACTAGAACTAAACTCTATTCGATTCCGCTTCTCCCGATTGTTGCTGCTGCTCGTCTGCTGCTCGTACCGTATCTTTTGTGCCTCGGCTGTGGGGTTCGGTTAGGAGACGTCACACGCAAACTACCCGGCTAATCTCACCGATCTTGTCCGCAAACCACTCTTCACGCATGTCGTTTGGGTCCCAAACGTCACGCGGGAAATTCGTGGCCTTTTCGTCCACGTCAACGAATTCGACGAGCTTCGCATACAAATGCGGATTTCGAAACGACCGGTTCATCATCAATGAATCGTTGAAATGCTTCGGCGCATTTGGGTCGTTTTTGAGAGTATGGAATTGGATCAGCTTTGCCTATAATCATAAAAAAAGAATAAGCGAGCTGATTTCATACGAACGACACGACGGCGCAGACCTCGACCTCCGGATCACATGGCCTCAGTGATTCCGGGGGAATCCCCCAGTCATCCACGTCAGCGATTTGAGGTGGGGAGAGCACATGAGGGATCTTCCCCAAGCTTCCCGATCCATCACTACCGGCGACTTCCCCATCGGGATCGGCGCGCGCGGCTGATATCGTTCCGTCTTCCGGCCCAGGCGCGTCCACATCCATCCCTTGCGTATTGTTGTCGTTCAGGTGCATCCGCAAGTTTGTCCGCGATGGGACATGGGCAGGTCGCCGGATAATTATAGACGAAGATGGAGATGCCGCGGAAACCGGGCCGACTTTGTGGTCACAAACGCGCGAAAACGTTCATCAGCGTTCAAAGGAGACTCGATTTTCCCGTAGAGGACAGACGCACCGTCTGAGCGACTGTTGATACCGATAACGTCCGACCCGGGAGCCTCGTCCTAACCAAAACAGAGAAGCCAAGCGAGGAGAGGGAAATTGTGAACCTCAGTCAAACGTAAAGACTCTCACATGCCGCCGCTTTCCTTGTCTTTTCGATGGTGATTTAGGGTCGCGTTCAGAGTCACTGTGTGATTCACCGTCATACGCGAGGAGACCTACGTAGAATATCAGAACAACAGGGGGAGTGTGTGCAGAACCTTTCCCTCACCGTGCATGACGTGGGGCAGAATCAAGTCCGAATTTAGGCATCGTAAGCTCACTCAGTGACCTCATCATCCATGTCCGCCCACCAGGGGTGGCAGGCACTCGTTCTAGCCCTCTTCGTCTCACTCTGGTTCCTCCAGACCTTGGCTACCGCTCAAGAAGAACAAGCCCGTAGTTTCTTCAACAAACACGACAATGGCAACCACACCAACAACTGGGCCGTCCTCGTCTGCGCATCGAGATATTGGTTTAATTATCGCGTACGTCCCCACGCGTGTCTTCCATTCTCTGGATACTCAAACACTAATCGCGCGCTCATAGCATATGGCCAATGCCCTTGGGATGTAAGCCGCTAAAGAGGAACGAACCCCTCGCCAGCACTTACTAACCAATCGGCTCACAGGTACCGTACGGTAAAACGTCTCGGTATTCCAGACTCCAACATCATCCTTATGCTCGCGGATGACGCAGCTTGCAACAACCGCAATAAATTTCCTGGCAACGTGTACGCCGACCCCGGACAAGGTCTTGATCTGTACGGGGATAACATCGAGGTCGATTACCGGGGTTATGAAGTGACCGTGGAGAACTTCATCCGCCTCCTGACAGGTTCTTGTCTTCGTTACCTGCCCTTCCACCACTAACTTGGGACTTAGGTCGGGTCGACCCTTCGGTACCTCGGACGAAACGGCTCTTGACTGACGATCGGTCCAACATCTTCGTTTACATGACTGGACACGGAGGCAACGAGTTCCTCAAGTTTCAAGATAACGAAGAGATCAGCGCATTCGATGTTGCCGACGCTTTCGAGCAAATGTGGCAGAAGAAGAGGTCGGTCCTCACATTGCCTTCTCGTATGACGAACTATTGATTGTCTCTCGAAGGTACAATGAGATATTCTTTATGATAGATACCTGCCAAGCCACCACGATGTACTCCAAATTCTACTCTCCGAACATCCTGGCGACTGGGTCGTCCCAATTAGCTGAGAATTCGTATTCGGTTGGTGGAGGCATTGCTTGGATTTCGAGCCGGAGCTAACCCCTCACATCACCAGTACGAAAACGACAGGGACCTCGGGATTTCTGTGATTGATACTTATACCCACTACGTGCTCGAATATCTCGAAAAGATCAACAAGACCAGTCAGTTGACCATGCAAGATCTCGTGCGCTCTGAACACTGCCTCTCTCCAACCCAAACGGCTGACGCTGGCTGCTCCCACAGTTTGGTATCTATGAACCACAGAAGATGAGGTCGACCCCTGGCGTCCGCTCAGATCTATTCAGTCGCCCTCTCGACAAAACATTACTCACGGATTTCTTTGGTGGAGTGTCCCAAGCGGAGGTTGTGGCGGAGGAAACCATCGAATCTCATACGAGGTCCACCGTAACGGAGAAGGTGTTACATCCCAGCACGGGCGAACGGAAGTCTAAGGCCGTGAAACCGTCCGCAGTGAAGGCCGGCGCTCTCGAGGGGCCCTCGCCCACTGACAACGGTATCCCTAGTGTTACGATCCGTGCCTGGGCGGGTGCTGGTCTCATTGGACTATTTGTCGCATGGATCGCCATCGGCTCGAACCGGTCGCCCTGATCATACGCCTTTCCCTTGGAATGATTCGCCGATACTCTGCGTTTCCGCTTCACACGATGGCCACGGATCACATTCAACTGGAATATCCACGCCGTACTGCCGAAACACTGTGTAACAATCCACGCACTTTTGTAAAGTAGTTAGTCATGCTCAACACAGGATGTCAGCCTCCTTGTGACGTGTCTTTGGCGAGTGATAACCAGGAGAGTGTTCATTACCGTGTTTCACCCTACTACTGGTACCAGGGCTCGGGGGGACTTAAACGCAGTGTCAGCAAAATTGGTCCTCGCGACATAGGCACACCACCCAATACCCTGGCACGGATGTACACGGCGCACAATAACAGGAACTTCTCACATAAGCATAAACATACATCGGTTCGTACACAATTGAGCCATTCGCCATGAACGGTAAGTGTCGCTAAATCCACCTAGAAACATCGCCGCTACAAATAGGAATGCGCCGCCAGTCATCCGAACGGGTCCTCCAATCGTCGCGTGCCAGATGCCATACAAGGGGCGTGAGCCACCCTCAGGCTTCCGTTGAGGACGAATCTTGGGCATCCGTATCTCCCTCTTGGGGCGGGTGAAAGGGACGGATTGCGGTGGATCGGAGACCCTCATCAAAGGAACATTACGCATTGGCTCCCTCTTGAGGCGGATGAGACCGATGGGCGGTGGATTGGAATTGATCTACAGAAGCTGAGGAACATCATTAGCCCCCTCGTGATGGCGATATGCGCTGCACCGTCGGAGTCTAACCACGAGCGAAGAAGCAGAAGGGGTCAGAACTTTATGAGTCACAGCCAAAGTGCGAAACCCAAAGTGTTCACGAGCAGGACCGAAGGGGACGGGTTGGGCGTAGCCGACAGACAAGAGGGCAAGAGCAATGATGGACTTGGAGAACGGAGATGGAGGTGAACGTGGGGCGGAGACCGTTAGAAGCAATAAGACGTCGGCACCAGGCCAAATGTCGAAGCGAAGGGG